>Ga0074195_1001089_pt1 | contig 41934 bp, 65 predicted proteins | sample EPASupsiteHSE623_FD_64525 | JGI IMG/M metagenome (GOLD analysis project Ga0074195, IMG submission 64525) | Bioremediated contaminated groundwater from EPA Superfund site, New Mexico - Sample HSE6-23 | ecosystem: Environmental > Aquatic > Deep subsurface > Groundwater > Contaminated ...
ATGTAAACCATGCCCTCCAGCCAAACACGTGCAATCAACGAAAAACAAAGGGGACGGTTTGATGCCGAAGACAAGCACGCCTTTAGCACTAATTAAGGGAAATTCTAGCTCTGCGCTACGTTCTAAGCGTAAAAACGCGGTACGGGTTGAAGCTGAGCCGCCTATATGCCCAACGGAGCTGTCGGAACGCGCTAAAGTCGAATGGAGATACATTACACCATTGCTTGCGGCGAATGGATTACTGACAAAGCTAGATCGTGCGGTGGTGGCTGAATATTGCGAAGCATACGCATTGTTTATCAAGATGGTTGAGGTTTTAGCGGATAAAGACGAAGTAACGTTTGAGACTGGGAGCGGATACGCTCAACAACGACCAGAGATCGGGATAATGCACAAAGCGGCTGAAAGAATGATGAAAGCGGGGGATAAGTTGGGACTATCACCGTCCGCGAGATCGGCAATAAATGTGAACGGTGGTGGTAGCACCGATGGAGAAGATTTACTCGATTGACGAAGCAAGGGTTGATCGAGTTGTGCGGTTTATCGCAAACCTACGGCACACAAAGGGACGCTGGAAAGGCACACCGTTTGTATTGCTCGACTGGGAGAAGAAAATCATCCGCGATGTGTTCGGGACGGTAGACCAAGACGGAATCAGAAAGTATCGAACTGTTTATATCGAGATTCCCAAGAAGAACGGTAAGGCACTGGCACTCGATACGCCGATTCCGACACCTGACGGATGGAAACTCATGCAAGACATTCATGTTGGTGATGTTGTTTTCGACAATAACGGAAAACAATGCACAGTGCTGAATGAAACCGATATTATGTACGGACGCAAGTGCTATCGCGTAAAGTTTTCGGATGGCGCGGAGATCGTAGCGGATGCGGAACATATATGGGTGACAAACGCATGGGTTGATCGACCGAACCGAAAAGAAAGCACAACCGTAAATAGCGGGGAACGCCGTTACAACGGATCAATCAGGCGAGAAAGAACAACCGAAGAAATCAAACAGACGTTAAAGGCAAGCGGAAATATTAACAACCATTCCGTGAACCTTTGCGGAGCGATTGAAACACAAGAAGCAGACCTGTTAATACCGCCTTATGTTCTCGGCGCGTGGTTGGGTGATGGAGATAGCGATGCTGCTAGAATCACATGCCACGAAGATGATACAGAGATAATCAGGAACATTGAATCTTACGGGATTCCGACTAGAGAACAATCAAAGAGCGGAACAACTGGAAGATTCGCACTTTCAAATGGTAGCAGAAAGCAAGAAGATCGCGATAATTCTTTGCAAGTAAAATTGCGGACGTTAAACTTGTTAAAAAACAAGCATATCCCGCAAGAATATCTAAGGGCATCGATAAAGCAGAGAATAGAACTGTTGCGCGGACTTATGGACACGGACGGATACGTTTCAAAAGCTGGTCAGTGCGAATACACGACGATTAGCACTAGCATTCGTGATGGCGTTGTTGAATTACTCCACTCGCTTGGTTATAAGCCTGTAGTTAAAGAGGCAATTTCAAAATGCAATGGAAAAGACTGCGGGAGTAAATACAGAATCATATTTACAGCGTATTCCGATAGCCCATGTTTCAGCCTTACGCGCAAAGCGGAGCGGTTGAAGGAAAAAACAAAGAACACACGCGCAACCGTTCGTCATATTGTAGCGGTTGAGGAAACAGAAAGCGTTCCGGTAAAGTGTATTGAGGTAAGCAGCGAGGATCACCAGTATCTGTGCGGAACTCACATGATACCGACGCACAACTCGCCTTTCGCATCCGCACTCGCAGCATATCTTCTAAGCGCAGACGGAGAGCCGTCACCAGAAGTTTACTCTTGCGCAGTGGATAAGACGCAAGCGGGAATCGTTTACAAATACGTGTTCGGAATGACGAACCAGTTCCCCGCATTGAAAAAGAAGCTGCGGTACACGGACAGTCAAAAGCTAATCCGCAACATGTCGAATGATGGCGAGTTTGTATCTGTATCGGCAGACGTGCCAAATAAACACGGCATCACGCCGAGTGCGATCATCTTTGATGAGCTACACGCGCAACCGTCCAGAGAGTTTCACGACGTTATGACTTCGGGCGTATTCGCCGCAAGAGAGCAACCGTTATTGATTTACATCACTACGGCGGGAAATGATCCAGACAGAACGTCGATTTGCTGGGAAATTCGTCAAAGAGCGCTACGAGTGTTGAACGGCGAGAGCAATGAGAACGATTTTTATGCTTGTATTTACGGTTTAGGCGAGGATAGGGACTGGGTAGAGCAAGATTACTGGAAGAATGAAGAAAACTGGTATAAAGCAAACCCATCACTCGGTCAAACGATAAAGATTGAGGATATGAGAGCCGATTTCAACAAAACAATCGGCAATCCAACAAATGAGGAACTGTTCAAGCAGTTTCGACTCAATATCTGGACGGTGCAGCGTAGAACTACGTGGTTGCCGCTGCAAATTTGGGACAAGGGCGATATTGCGTTTGATATTGCCAAGCTCAAAGGGAAAAAGTGCTATGGCGGGTTAGACATCGCGTCTACGATGGATTTATCCGCGTTTGTGCTACTTTTTCCAGAAGCGGGCGACGATAATAGAGATATAGTCCTTCCGTTTTTCTGGATTCCAGAAGAAAACATGTTTGAGCGAATCAAAAACGACCATGTTCCATATGGCGAATGGGTCAAAGAGGGGCTAATTACTGCAACGCCGGGCAATATTATTGACCAAGATTACATCGAAAAGCAGATAATCGCCCTCTCAAAACAGTATCAGATTGAGGAAATCGGGTACGACAGGCACGATACAACGATGCTAGTAACGCATTTATTGAATGCAGGATTGACGATGGTTGGCGTAAATCAGTCGATTGGACAGCTTTCTTCGGCAATTAAGGCAACGGAAATTGCAATTATGGAGGAAAAGCTCCAACACGGCGGGAATAAGATACTTAGATGGAACTTCCGTAACATCGTCGTGTATCGGGATGTCAATGAGAACATCAAGTTAAACAAAGTTGGAGATGCACACCGTATCGACGGTATCGACGCGCTAGTAGACGCGGAACACCGCAAACTTGCGAACTGGAAAACGGGCAAGGGCGTGTACTATGGTGGAATTTCAAGTATTGAGGTTGAATGATGAAAATACCGTTCTTTAATCGGGAAAAACGCTCTGCGGCAAACTATATCTCGCAATGGCTGTATGGGTTAGACGTTTCCGACTTTGAAATCTCCGCTGATGAAGCTGTGCAGATCGCTACGGCGTTCCGTTGCATCGTTCTGCTTGCGGAAAACACCGCGTCTATGCCTCTGCCCGTCTACGAGGACGCACAAGGCGGCAGAATCAAGCGCAGGGACTTGCCCGTATATAACGTTCTAAACCATCAGGCAAACCCGTACGTGACCGCTATGGACTTTCGATCCGCTATGATGTGGCAAGCGTGTCTGTACGGTACGGGGTACGCGGAGATCGTGCGCAGCAAAATGGGCGAACCCGTTGAGTTGTGGATCATTCCGTCTCACCGAGTGCGTCCTGTTGTCGGGATGGATGTCAAGTTTGAGATCACAATGCCCGATAATTCAAAACAGACTTGGGCGCAGGATAGAATCTTTCGTGTAAACTGGATGACAGACACGGGCATCACTGGAATCAGGCCGCTTAATCTATTCAAGAAAGTTTTTGAAATCGCGGTAAACACGGACACTTACGCAAACTCGTATTTTAAGAACGGCGGTGCGCCGAGTGGCGTTTTAGAGCACAACGTAAAAGATCCCGAAATGCAGAAGCAGATGAAAGCTGATTTCAAGTCGGCTTACACTGGCAAGCCGGGGGCGCATCGTTTAATTTTTCTTGAAGAGGGCATGAAGTACATCCCCATATCGATCCCGCCGAATCAAGGGCAGATGATCGAGAGCCGGAAGTTTAACGTTATCGAAGTTTGCCGAATCTTCAACGTGCAACCGCACAAAGTGTTTGAGATGGAAAACACCATCAAGAGCAACATCGAGCAATCTTCGCAGGACTTCATCACGACCACTCTTTTACCGTGGGCGGTCAGATGGCAACAGTCAGTCTATCGTGACTTGATTACGAAAGACCAGAAGAAAAAGCTATACGCCGAGATGATGTTTGATTCCCTGTTGAGGGGTGACATCGAGACAAGATACAAGGCCTACGCGACTGGTAGAATGTGGGGTTGGTTATCCGCTAACGATGTGCGACTGAAAGAAAACGAAAGCACGATTGATGGCGGCGACAACTACCTAACCCCGATGAACATGTTTGATAGTCGGGAGCTGACCAACTACTCCGAGAAACTTGCAGAACCTACGGTTAAAACCGAAAGCAAATCGGAAGTCAGGACAGAAACCAGAGCGTCAAGAGATAAGATACAGCGTAAGCAAGCACAAGCTAGGGCAAAACTCGCAAGCCGCAACCGTCCAGTGTTTGCAAGCGCGGGAGCGCGAATCGCAAAGCGTCAGGCAAACGAAGTCAAGAAAGCGGCGAAGAAGTTTTTGCCAGACGGTCAGACGCGACAGTTTCTCGAATGGGTAGATGACTACTTCGGTAAAGCGCCAGATTGGATTCAGCGTGACATCAAAGCCGAGGCGTTGAGCCTTGCGAACGCAATCAGCGACCTTGCCGCGTCACAGGTTGATGGGGAAACGTTGCCAGATGAAGATGTTCGCACGATGATCGATGATTACTCGTTAAACTTCGGAACGCGCACGGCAGAAAGCAAGAAAGCGCAGTTAAACAAGATCGTCGAAGAAAACATTAACTCGGAAGAGCTGCAAGCGGTAATTGAAGAACGTGCAACCGAGTGGGAAGAAAAAGACGGCGATAAGATATCCGCAAACGAAACTGTTTTCATCGCGTCAATGGTTGCGAGAGCGTTGTTTCGACATAACGGATACACGAAACTGAAATTCATCAACACAAGCGGTAAGTCGTGTCCGTTCTGCTCTCAATTGGACGGTCAGATAGTCGGAATTTCCGAACCACTGATAGCAGAGGGCGAGAGCATCACCGCATCGGACGGTAGCGGCATGAAAATCTATGGTGCGAAAATGCATACGCCAATTCATCAGGGTTGCCAGTGCGACATAGTACCAGAATAAGGAGCTAACATGAAAGAGACTAGAACACTCGATACAAACTTTGAAGTTAGGGAAGATGGAGAGCATCCCGTCATTGAGGGATATGCGTCAACTTACGAAACGTGGTATAACTGCGGTTGGTATCAAGAGCGAATCGCAAAAGGTGCATTTGATAAGTGCGTTACGACGAGCGATGTCAGAGCGTTGATTAATCACGATCCGAATCTGATTATCGGGAGAAACACGGCAAACACACTTATGCTGCGAACCGATGAACATGGGCTTGGATATATTATTGATCCGCCGGATACGTCTTATGCGAAAGACTTGCTTGTCAGTATGAAGCGCAAAGACATTACGCAATCGAGCTTTGCGTTTACGGTTGATCCGAGCGGCGAACAATGGGAAATGGATTCTAACGGGGCGTATAAGCGCACAATCAAAGAGGTTTCGTATCTCTATGATGTTTCTCCCGTGACGTATCCTGCAAACGCTGACACGAACGTCTACGCGAGATCGAAAGACGAGATCGACGCACAGCTCAAAAATCCGGACGTTGATAAAATAATTCGCGCAAGAGCCGAGCAGGAACAGCTCGAAAATGAATTAATGGTTGACGGGATCAGCCTTTAAGAAGATACGGGTTATCTAAACACACACAGAACAAGAGAGGATTTTTCAAAATGAACTACACTGAACAGCTCCGTCAGGCAGTTGCCGAGCGTCGTAAATATCTCGACGCGGGCGATATGGAAAAGTATGAGAGCCTGAAAGTCACTATTGACGAACTCCGCGCAAAGGTCGAAGCGGAAAAGGAACAGAGCGAGATTGAATCCGCTTTCACCGATCCGGCAACCAAGCGCGCGTTCGTTGGAACGCCCGAACCCGAAAAAGCCGAAAAGCGCTTTAGCACGCTTGGCGAACAGCTCACCTCGATCAAGCGGCATCAGGACGGCAACATCGACAATCGGCTTATCGAAGCCCGTGCGTCTGGCATGAATGAAACCATCGGTTCCGAGGGCGGTTTCCTCGTTCAGAGCGACTTCTCTAACGAACTCTGGAAGAGAATGTATGAAACTGGCGCGCTGTACTCCCGTACTCGTCGTGTGGGCGTTAAGGGCGACGGTATCACCATTCCGACCATCGACGAGACTTCCCGCGCGAACGGCTCTCGCTGGGGCGGCGTTCAGGCGTACTGGGCATCCGAAGCTGGCACCGTTGCGGCAAGCAAGCCGAAGTTTGGGCAGCTCGAACTGCGCCTCAAGAAGCTCATGGCGCTCTCCTACGCGACTGACGAACTGCTTGCAGATTCCGCTGCACTCGAAGCAATCGTTGCGGACGCGTTCAATGAGGAAATGGGCTTCAAGGTTGACGATGGCATCTTCAACGGAACCGGTGCGGGTCAGATGCTTGGTATTCTGAACTCCGACGCGCTTGTCACTGTCAACAAAGAAGCGAATCAGGTTGCGGCGACCATTCTCACGGAGAACATCATCAAGATGTGGTCGCGCATGTATGGTAAGAGCCGCGCAAACGCTGTATGGTTCATCAATCAGGACATTGAGCCGCAACTGTTCACCATGAGCCTTGCGGTTGGCACTGGCGGCGTTCCGGTCTACATGCCCGCGAATGGGCTTGCTGGTTCCCCGTACGGCACTCTCATGGGTCGTCCTGTTATCCCCGTGGAACAGTGCGCGACGCTTGGCACGGTTGGCGATATCATGCTTGTTGACCTTAGCCAGTATATGACCATCGACAAGGGCGGCGTTAAGGGCGACAGCTCCATGCATGTTCGTTTCCTGTATGATGAGATGGCGTATCGGTTCATTACCCGCATTGACGGTCAGCCGCTTTGGAAGTCGGCTCTCACGCCGTTCAAGGGCAGCAACACGCAGTCGCCGTTTGTGGCGCTGCAAACCCGATAAGGGAGGAAGTAGAAAATGAAGCATCTCATTGAGAACTATAAACTGGTGCAGCTTTCTGCGCCTGTCACCTCCAACGGTGGTTTCACTTCGGACTACGTTTCGCTGAAAAACTGCAACATGGCGTATGTCGTTGTGAACGCTAATCAGGCGGTTGGTCATGCAACGGCGTTTGAAGTGTATCAGGCGACGTCGGTTGCGGCTGGTGGTGCAAAAGCGATTGCGAACGCTGTTCCGATTTGGAGCAACGCGGACGTTGCGGCAACTGATACGTTGGTTGCGCAGACTGCGGCGGTTTCTTTCACGGTTGCGGCTGATGTGAAGAAAAAGCAGTTCGTTTTCCAGATCGATCCGTCGCTGCTCGACGTTGCAAACGGTTTCGACTGTATTGCAATCGTTGTGGCAAACAGCGGTCAGGCGACAAACTTTGTCTCCATCGACGCATGGCTTGACGCGCGGTATCAGGGCAATCAGCCTCCCGCCGCGATCACTGACTAATTAGGACAACTGCGGGGAGGGTCACTCCTCCCCGCGTAGCGGAACCACCGCTATGAACTGAAAGGAGTATGGAATGCCTCTTACGAAGATTAAATCCAAATGGGAATCTGACGGCAGCTTGAGTTTCAGCGATGGAACGAACGAGCTTGCTAAATTTGACGCTACTACGGGAAAACTTGTGGCGGCATCTGGTGTTACTGGTAATGTTACGGGCAACGTAACGGGCGCGGTTCTGACATCTGGCGGTGACGGCGTTGTGTATGCAACTGCACCGCTTACGCGGGTTGCAGCGGCAACCGCACAGGCAACGGCGATTGTTGTTCCTGCTGGCTCTGTGATTGAAGCGGTTTACATCGACGTTGCAACGCAAGAAGCAACGGGCGCGAATAAGACTGTTGATATCGGCATCTCTGGCGGCGATGAGGACGGTTTCCTCGACGGCGTGTCCGTTGCTGCGGCTGGTACTATCAAGGGAACGCTCGTTAACACGGGGCAGACGCTTGGCTCTCTCTTGTCTGTTGACGAGAGCGGCGCGGGTGTGCTCGTGCCGGAACCGTACGTATGTGCGGCGGCAACGACTATCTGTTACACGCTCAAGAGCAACGACTTTGCAGAGCTTGTGGGACGTGTCGTGGTCAAGTATAGCAAGATCGGCTAAACGAAATAAGGGGAGAGCAATCTCCCCTTTGGGGGAACTATGAGAATCAGATTAATTCAAGCCGTTGACGATCCCGAAATTAAACGGGGAAACGGCGAAGTGCTAGAGGTTGAGGATGTCAAGGCAAACGCTCTAATCAGGGCGGGAATTGCAATTCCGCATATCGAGACAACGACATTAGAAATTCCGCGAACTCATTACAAGGGAAAAGGCAAAATCGAAACGCCGGAGGGATGATAAGTGGCTATAAGAGTTATTGCGAGTGCGCGCGCGCTGGTCACGCTTACAGAAGCAGAAGTATCTATATCCGGCTCTGACATCGCGATAACGACAAGTGACCAGATGAAGGACAATATCCAGCGCACGATTAACTATGTCTCCGAACTGTTTGAAACTAGACTAGGACGCAAGTTAATCAAGAAGAACATCACTGAGTATTGGAACGGTGGATTTAATCACAAGTTCACAAAATACTCTCCTGTTTGGGCATACAAGACGAGCGGAAACAAGGTTCTGATTCACGACAACGAATACGACTTTGTAACGGGTGACATTGAATTCACGGTCACGAACATGGACGATAACACGGTTTTGTCAACGGATGATTACGGCATCGATCCAGACACGGGCGAGTTTATGTGTGATTACACGCTTGCATTCGATTATCGTCTGTGGAAGGTGCAATACACAACTGGTTACTGGGTAAGTTCCGCGACTGTTTCCGAACTCTGGAAAGAGCAAGCACTGACCGCAATTCGCTATCTGTACGACAAAAACATCAGCGTGTTTTCGCGCGAGGGAGAATCAATCCCGAACTATCCGAAGAATCTCCCGCACAGCGTCGAACAATTTCTGAACGAGCAAAGGTGCGTGAGAGCGTGAGCGTAACGTACAAGTGGCAACCAGCCGACTACGAAAAGCGGATGGAACGTCACTGGAAACACCTCAAAGAGCCTGTTGGCGATGTTATGAAGCAAGGCATGCAAATGACGGCTAACGAGGCGGCGGGTAACATGAAGAACTACATGGGCACAGGACGCGCTAGCGTGGCGCAGGGCGGCTCACACTCGCTAACACAGCAATACGGTTCAACGGGTTTCAAAGTCGGCTCTTATTCGATCTCCGCAAACATAATGGAGTTTGGACGCGCTCCGAACAAACGAATGCCGCCGCCAGATTCAATCGCTTCATGGTTAGGGTCGAGCGATGACGCATTTGTTATTGCAAGGGCTATTGGAAAATCGGGCATCAAGAAAACGCAACCGATTCTGAAAGCAAAGCAGACAATGTTTGACAAAGTGAATGACATGGTAGCGGCGGCGATGGAGAAAGTACTAGATAGATTGGGGTTGAAGTGAATGGCGCAGACGGTAAGCACTGGAACAAAGGGAATCGCGGAGGCCATACTGACGCGCCTTACCGCGCTAACTGGAATCGCGTCTGGTTACGACTATCCGATTCGCGACATTCGATCCGCTCTCCCGTGCGTCGTGGTTTTCTACAATGGCGACAGGAACGAGCCAAATACCAATCACACATTCATGACCGAGTACACCTACAAAGCGATGATATACAAAAGTGTGTATGATGGCGGAGCGACAATGTGGGATGCCGTGCAGGACTTGAGGGATTTGGTCGTTGACAGCATACATTCAGACCGAAGTTTAGGCGGGCGAACGCTTGAGATGTTTGTAACAACTGCTTCACCGTTTATAGACGATCAGGAGCGGTGCGGCGTTGAGTTCACACTACAAATAATGAGATATGAGGAGTACATCTAAATGGCTAGGTACAACAAAAACGCGGGCTACATTGGAGCCGGAATCCAACAGGCGAAAGGTACGGCGGTTGTGCCTGAGCTGTTTATTGCCGCAACCGACGCAACCACGCTCACGCCGACGATGGAATTTGACCAGCAGAACGAGCTAGGAGACGGAATCTATCCCGGTCACACCGTAAAAACGCTTCACAAGATGGACGGTTCGTTCAACGCGAACGCAAAAGCAGACTTGATTACGTTCCTGTTTGATGCGTTCTTTGGTTCGGACACGATCAGCGGCGCGGCGGCACCGTACACGCATGTTATTATCCCGAACGCGACACCTGCCAACGTTCCGTGGATTACATTAATTCGTGACGTTGCGGGGCAGATCAAAGAGGAATTCACCGATTGCCGCATCAAAGAGTTGACGGTAGCGGGCGAAAAGGGGAATCGGATCACGGTTGCGGTATCCGTAATTGGACTGACGAGCAAGCCTGCGACTTTCACCTATTCCCCGACCTATGAAACCATCAACAACATGTTCATGTTCTATGATGGAACATACACCAAAGACGGCACGGCAATCGGCACGATTAGCGCGTTCTCGATCACGTTTAGAGCGGACGTTGTGGAAGATGACCAGACAACGGGAATTGAACTCGCAGACGCGCCTGTTATCGGGTTTACGATTGAAACCACGTTCACGCTTGACGTAGACGCAACGAACCAAGCCGAATACGATCTTGTATACTACGCTGGTGGCGCTGCTGCAACGGCGTTGGACGATGGCACGATGACGCTGCTGTTTGACAACGGGCTGGCAACTACGGACGAGCGCGAGTTAAAGATTGAGCTGCACAAACTGATTTATACTGCGCAACCGCTTGAAACCGACGCATCGAGCAAAGAGCAATTGCAGTATGAAGTGACCGCGCATTGTGAGAAGCATTCCTCGAACGGGCTTGCGACGATCACCACGAAGTCGGGCAGATTGACGGGGCCAGCGGCAACACGGGCAACGGGTACGCTGACATTCATGGGCGTTTCGGCGGATACGCAGCTTGTTACGATTAACTCGCGCGTGTATGAATTCACGACAGACGGCGTTCTTGAGGCTGGATCACACGTTGCGGTTGACATCTCTGGTGGCGCTACCGCTGATCTGAGCGTTACCGGGCTTGCAGCGGCTATCAATGCGGATGCTTCGGCATCGGTTACGGCAATTGCAAACACTACCGCTGATACGGTTGTGGTGCTGGCAAAGGTTCCCGGTGTTGTTGGCAACGCTTACAACTCGACTACGACTTGCGCGAACGCGTCTTGGGGCGCGGCAACTCTCGCGGGTGGAACGAACAACGGTTAAGGAGAATTATGAATAAGATCAATCTTGACGCAGCGGCGATTGGTGATGTTGAAGTGGTTATCGGCGGGGAATCGTATATTGTCCCCGCTGACCTTGACATGGACGAAACCATCAAGCTAATGGAGCTTTCCGAACAAGCTCAAAACGGAGATATGAAATCGAGCATTGAAGTGCTCAAGTTTGTCAAGGGATTATTCTCGATCAAAAATAGCGAGGAACAGGTGAAGAAACTCCGCATCAGCATCCAGCAAGCAACAGAACTGCTCACGGAACTGATGAGCGCAGGAAAAAACGCCTAGAGCCATCTGACACGAGACTTCGCATCTACTCCGCGATGGTATCTATTATGAGATTTACTTATGGTGGAATTACCTTCGCGGACATGATGCGGATGCCGCGAACCGAGTATGAAACGTGGATGATGGCATGTGAAGAACTAGCAAGCGCGGACAAGCCGAGCAGAAAAGCATACCAAGATAGAGGTTTGGACGCGGAGTGGCGAGAAGCTAAAGCCACTGTTGAGAAGAATCAGAAGAGGTAAAACAGATGGCAAGAGCAACAATCTATATCGGCGCGGATACGGCTAAAGCTAACTCCGCGCTGAAATCTACCTCTAAGTCGGTTACTGCATTTGGCAAGGCGACGGTCAAGGCGGGAGCGAAAGTTGCTGGCGGTTTATTGAAGATGACAGCGGCATTCACTGCGATGGCGGTTGCTGTCGGCAAGAAAGCGGTTGATGCTTTCATCGAGAGCGAAAACGCGCAAATGCGATTAGTCACGGTCACTAAGCAAACACTCAACGCGACGAAAGAACAAATACAAGCGTTTAACGATCAGGCAAAAGCACTCTCTAAGGTTACCACGGTTGAGGATGACGCTATCACCGTTGGTCAGTCGCAGTTAGCATCGTTCACAAGATCGGCAGAGGTTGTCAAGATTCTCACGGGCGACATGCTCGATCTTGCCGTTGCGCAGTACGGCGCGAACGTTTCCGGCGACCAGATGCAACAGACCGCTAACATGATCGGTAAAGCGATGAGCGGTCAACTCGGAGCGATGACGCGAGCAGGCGTTCTCGTTTCGGAAGATCTAAAAAAAGCATTTGAAGCGGCGAACACCGAAGAAGAACGAGCGGCGGTTATCAGCGAGATTCTCACATCGAACTATGGAGGACTGGCAGAGGCGGCATCGAAAACGGCGCAGGGCGGGTTGCTGCAACTTAAAAATAGAATTGGAGATATAGGCGAGGAAATAGGCGCGGTTATTGTTCCCGCAATTCTTGACCTTGTGCCGAAAGTTGACGAAGCATTGCCCGGAATCCTCAAAGGATTCAAAAACATCTATATCGGTATCACTGAAATACTTAGCGGAACGGGTACGGGCGGGTCACGGCTTGCAACGGGTATCACAGAGCTAGTCACTCCAATCATTGAAGGACTCGCCGCCGCAGCTCCGCAATTAATCGAAGCGTTCACGCAGATCATGGTCACGCTAGTCAACAGCATCATGGAAAACAAAGAGCCGATATTTGAAGCGGCCAAGGCGTTGATTGAGACTTTAGGGATTGCGCTGATTCAGCTTATACCAGAAGTTGTTGCGATGGGCATCGAGTTATTTACGGAACTGTTGCAGAGCTTTGCGGATGCAGACATTGCGGGAGAAATTACAAACGCTATCGTTTTGATCGTTGAAGCGATCACGGAAAATCTTCCGACAATCGTTGAAGCTGGCATGGAAATAACAATCGCGTTGACCGAAGGATTGATTGAGGCATTCCCGCAGATACTTGACGCTATAATTGACATGATGCCGCTGCTTGTTCAGAAGATCATTGAAAATCTACCGCGATTCATTGCGGTTGGTATGCAACTTCTCGCGGCAATTATCATGGGTTGGACAGCAAGTATTCCGAGACTGCTAACGGCAATTTGGGAAGGCATCAAGGCGGGAGCATCTACTGCATATGAATCAGGCAAGAATATTGTCCAAGGCATGATAAACGGACTTGTTGACGCGGCAACAAATCTATATAACGAAGTCGAGAGGATTGCAAACAACGTCATCCGCAAGTTCAAGGATATCTTTGGAATCAAGTCACCTTCGCGTGTGTTTGCTGGTTTCGGCAAGTACATCATGGAGGGTTGGGCAAACGGCATGCTCGACAATCGCGGATTGCTTGAAAGCGCGATGGGTCAGTCAATCAACAGTCTCGGTCAACCATTGCTTGCAAGCGGTGGCGGCGGTTCAGTCAATAATTATTCGTACAGCACCTATGCGCCGCAAACCAACATGAGCGTGAACTCTCTGTTGACCGATAAGGGCGCGTTGCTACAGCTCAAAAGACTACTTGACAACGCAAGCGCATTAGAGAACGTACGCAGAGGGGTGAGCGCATGACACTAGGAACGTGGACAATCCCTGCGGGATCACGGCTCACAACGACGCTACAAACAATCGAGACAACGAAGCGCACGTATGGCGGAACGTTGAAGCGGGACATTAGAGCGCAAAAGCATTTTCACACGCTTGAAATCCCGATTCAAACGGGTACGGAATTTGATAGCTTGAAAGCACTCAAAGAAACCGACGCAAACGTTTCGTTTGTCTACGCGGACGAGGACGGAACAGGAAACAACACAGAAACGGTATCGATTGGAAGCCTCACGTATATTCGTATGAAAGAGTATGCGTCGGGTATGTACATCGATAAACTTAGCTTGACGTTAGAGGAAGTATAAATGCTATTAGGAACAGCGGGACGCGCCGCGTTTGACGCGGATGTGCGAAAACTGTATATCGAAAGCACGTTGAATTTGACTTCATCGTTTCTTGATACGTCGTTCACGTTTACTGCGCTTGCGGGTGGGGATTATTTCTCATCCGCAAGTCAGACCAGTAATGATGTTTTGACTTCGCCGTTTAAGCGGTGGCACATCGGAGAAAGCAAGATTTCAGACAATCACGGGCTAATGGGTCTTAGCGCTGAATGCGGCTGGACTTCTAACGAGATATCGGGCGCGGGCGGCGCATTCTCCACTTCTCCCGTTTTAGAGCAAGAGTTTTCATCCCGAACAATAGAAAAGATCACGATATACGGCGACGATCAATGGGGTGATTATCCTGTTGATTTCGTCGTTGCGCTATATTATTCTGGATCATATACCGATGTTGTAACGGTTACGGGCAATACGGCGGTTGGGTATGAGTATGATATGCCGTCCGCGCAAGCAGGAGTTACCAAGGCAAAGCTGACCGTTTCCAAGTGGAGCGTCGCGGGTAGACCTTCAAAAATCATAGAGTTTAACATTTCAAGAATCCTCAAACTTGACGAAGAAGATATATATGATTTTTCAGTACTGGAAGAAGATAACTATGACGGCGGCACGTTGCCAATTGGCAAAATTTCCGCGAATCAATTAACGCTTTCGTTTTATGACGATGGCAGTATCACACTTCCCGAAATGCGCAGAAATAAGATCGTCAGTTTGAATCTGATTGCAGAACTATCTGGCATTGAATATCCCGTTACGATGGGGCGATACTATGTCAAGGATTGGCAGATTGACAGATTAAACAAGACTATTACAGTAACGTGTTTCGATCTTATGTCGATTCTTGCGGAGGATACGTACTCGGCGGTTTTGCAGACAAACAAGACCGCGAAAGAACTTGCAGAAGCGATTTTAGCGGATAGTCAGTTGGAATCTTCCATGTACATTGTGGATGATGAATTGTCTAGCTTTGTTGTGCCATATTCTCTATTCAATCAAGTGACACATCAAGAGGCTTTATCGCAAGTGGTTTCGCTGGTGCTTGGTAAGGCTTACGTAGACCGCACTACGGGCGTTCTGGTGGTCAAGGGGGCAACGTCGGCAGCAAGTGACGGCGTGTCGCTGAAAACGTTCACAAACGCCTCTCACGTCCTGCAAACGGATACTCCGATTGAGCTTAACGACATTGCAACTGTCATCGATGTGAATTGGTATGAGATCGTGATTGCGTCATCGGCTCTGGATGTGATAGAATCAACGGAGGAAATCACCGTTGCGGCGGGTGGAACGGCTCAAGCTATTCTATCGTTTCCAGAAGATTATCTGACCGTATCGAATGTGGCAACTCCAACGTTCACGCAGAGCGGATCAGATATCACAATTTCGTCGTACACGGTTTACGTTTGGGGCGTTGTAATCAATTTTGCGAACGCTGGAGGCACGGATCAAACCGTGGACTCGATTACAATCAACGGCAAACCAGTAACGCAGATTTTACACGCTTATGAAACCGCCGATAACACGGCAATCAGTAAATATGGGCGCGTGAAATATACCTATGATAATTTGCTGGTTCAAAGCAGAGCGCGCGCAGAAGCGATTGGAACGGCTATCTTGACGGACTACGCAGATCCAACTGATACGATTGTATCTGATTTATGGGGCGCGCCGTATGCTTTGGTTGGGGATACCGTAACCATACCAGACAGGGATGGAGCGAACCAGATTACACAGGTTGAACGAAGCGAGTTTGCATTTAACGATAGTGGACTCTCACACAGAATGACTTCAAAGATTGTGAGTTAAGTATGGCAATTTTAACACCTAAAAGAAACTTCATAAGCGGGGACACGCCTTCACCAGATCACTTTAATTATGCGTCGGGCTTGATCGAATCATCTCCGACGATGAGTGGTACGGCGGCAGCGGGTGATTGCGTTATTTCTGTTGGCGGCACATGGACGGAATCGCAATCGGGTATTGCCATCTATGACGGTACAAACGTCATTGGGAGCGGTGAGATTTGCGTTCTTACTGGACTGACCGCGTACGCGAAATATTACGCACAAGCTGACGGAGCAATTGGAACAACTATATCTTATTATCCTGTTGGCATCGCGCTGTCAACTACACAGTTGTATGTATCGATTCCGGTAGAGCCGTATATTCCAATCGTCACCTATAACTCCGATCATACCGTGCTTTCAACCGAAAACGGAAACGATATCTGGATAACGAGCGCATCAAACTACACGCTCACAATTCCAACACAGGCGGTTGGCGGTTTCGCCGCTCAAACGTGGTTCCTAGTAACACGAGGGGGAACTGGTACTGTTACCATAGCGGGTGCTGGCGGCGTTACAATCGTATCGGCGGGAAGTCGATTAAAGGTTGCAGAGCAATACGGATCATTACTCGTTACGAAAACGTCCGATAACAACTGGATTGTTAGGGGGGCGACGGGATCATGATTAACAAACTCGAGGCGATACTTAGTGCTCCGAGAAAGTCCGTTAGCTTGACGAACATGGTTGTGGACGGAAACTTTCCGAACAGAGATAACTGGATTGACAACGGAACATATCTTACCACGTCGTCAAATGAGGCATATTTCTTAGCAAACTCATCGAGCGACCGTGTTTATCAAAATAAATCCGTAGTAGCTGGTCGCAAATATTACGCTTGTGTTTGGATAAAGGCGACCTCCGGAGCGAACGTTGTAATGGGTGCGGCTGATGGGTTTGGGACTTCCGCTAACACCTCTTATACGGGAGCCGGTTTGTATCAATTTTTAAGCTGTATTTTAACATCTGCAAATACAACGGCAGCTGGATATATAAATGCGATCCGAGATGAGCGCAATTCCGGCTGGGATGTTGTAAACGCCAAGTACGCATCGTTCATCGATCTTACTACGGCATTCGGAGCAGGAAACGAACCGAATAAACAAACGATGGACAACATCATGGAACAATGGACTGACAAATGGCTCAACGGTACGCAAACGGCGTACTACTATTAACATGCAACGCGCAGAAGTACTAGCGCTCCGTGATAAGTGGGAGCACAACGAAATAACGTCATGCGATGTATGGGATTATGTCAACCGTGGCTATATTACGCGGCGCGAGGCGCTCTGGATTCTGCGCTGAATTGACACGAACAACAATATGTTGTATAATCGTTACAGTAAATACAACATATGGAGGGCGAATGGATTACAACTGTGTATGGCACGTTGAAGCAGAAAGACTAAAATTTGACGAACATCTAAGTTGGCGAGAAGTTGCGCGAGGCGTTGAGCAGTATCTTCCAGACATGGACGAAGCAACGCGAATGGAAAAAGTGAGGCGCGTGTTGCGTCGATCACCGAGATACGGACAGATAGAACAGCAGGACTTCCAGCGTGGAAGTGTAGAGTATAAATCAGACGGTCAGATAGTTTCGGAGAAGTTCATCACTTGTCGTGACGGAATCGACATGACACCTGAATACATCCTGTTTGCGCATGGACTTGATATTGAAAAGTGGGAAGTCGTTTCGTATAAAAACAATTTCTGGAATAGTCAAGTCAAGGGCGGCGCGAAACAAATCAGCTATCAATCGAAGTTGACCGCGAAACCGAAATCAGGTAGCGTCACATTCTCGGACTTCGACAGATACCTAAACGCAAAGACCTTTACAAATGACAAGCCGCTCACCACGGCGTTGCAATATGATCCGAACGGTGAAACGCTTGAGATTGATCTTCCAGACCTTCACGCGGGGTTGCTTGCGTGGCGAATGGAAACGGGCGGAGATTACGATTTGACCATAGCGCGAGATCGGTTTTTCTCCTGCATCAATGACGCAACAGACCGATGCAGTGGCAGAAAGTTTAAGAAGATTCTTTTCGTCACGTTGGGCGATCTCCTGCACTTCGACAATGACAAGCAGGAAACGACAAAGGGAACTTTCCAACAGGCAGACGGACGCACCGCAAAGATATTTGATTGCGTGTTGGATATGCTCATCGACGGAATTACGATGCTAGCAAACATCGCGCCCGTTGAAGTGATCTACTTAAGCGGAAACCATGACAGGGTTATGGGCTATGCGCTCATGAGAGCGGTTGAAAAGGCGTTCGTCAAAGATGAGAACGTGCAATTCGACACCGCGCCGGATCCGCAGAAGTATCGGCTCGTCGGCGTGACGCTCATCGGGTTCACGCATGGCGATATGCCAACGAAGAACATGCCGAGTTGGTTGCAGCATCGAGCGCGCAAGGAATACGGCGAGAGCAAGTTTGCCGAGATTCACGCGGGGCATTTCCATTCGATCAAGACGGTTGAGGCGAAGCGCGATTTCAACCAGACAGATGATGTCGGTGGTATCGTTATTCGGTATCTTCCAACAATCTGCAACGCTTCATACTGGGAGCATCAACAGGGCTATGTGAGCGGCATGCAATCGGTTATGTCGTTTGTGTGGAGTGAAACGGTAGGCCTGCGCGAAATGTGGTACAGTAGTTTATAGAAAGAAGCTGAAACGATGACAAACCTATTCAAAGTTGAAGGGCAAACGCTCACGCCGATTGAGATCTATCCGGCGGTATCTGATACCGTCAATTATCTGACGTTTCTGTTTACGTTTAGCTATGATTGGGACGGATTAACCAAGAGCGCGATTTTCACCAAAGGCGATGACGTGTTTGAGGTCGAGCTGACCAACGATGCGATTGCCGCTGACGAGCATGTGAATCTATCCGCTGGCGTGTGGGAAATCAGCGTGGTAGGTGATACGGTTGTTGACGCAGTAGTCACGCGGCAGATTACTACTAGCTCTTACAATTACACGGTCACACAAGCAAGCGCGACGAGCGGCGGCGTGTTTCCTCCGTCGATTGCAAGTCAAGTCTACGTCAACGTCAACCAAGCAACGCCGCAAAGATTCGTCGGCGGGATTCCGAAACTCGCGGCCGACCGTGAGATATCCGACGATAACGATCTTACTGACAAAAAGCATGTAGAAGAAACGACCTTGCAACTTGACCAGACCACACCACAGGAATTAAGCGAGTCTCCGTTGGTAGCAGAAGGTGCTGCGATTGACGATCGGCGTAAGCTCGCAACTAAAGAGTACGTCGATCAGTATGCGTTGGGCGGCAGCGGATTCGCGGCAAATCTGTACTTCACCACGATCGACTCCGGCGTGACGGGGTATAAGAAAATCTCCTACATCGCAGAAGCGTCAGAAACCGAACTGTCGATTGCTGCGACTACGGTTGAAGCACTCGCGAGAACGTATCTATATGACGATGGCTTGGGCGTTACCGTCATTGATGGCGGCAAGTGGAGCGCAACCTATCGCGCAAAAGTAAGCTCGGCACAAGGCGCGACAATTCGGCTTGTTGCTTTCCTGCGTCACGTAGGCGGCACGGAAACCGAACTGTTCAGCGCGAGTTCTGACAAGATCGTCAACACAGCGTATCAGACGCTTGACTTCCAAATCACTCAGCCGAGTTTTGAGTGCGCCACGACTGACCGGCTGGGTTTCAGACTGTATGTGTCGACCACGCACCCCGCAGGCGTGACGATCTACACCGTCGTCGGTGACGGCAATGCGTCCTACGTCAACACGCCCATTGCGTTGCGGCATGCACAGTTGCGCGATAAGAACGGCGAAGCAGATGTTCAGCATATGACCGCTGCACAAATGTCGGCTCTCCACGCGCACTCAAACAAAACCGCGCTTGACGCTGTTAGCGGCACGAACACGGGCGATCAGGACGTTTCCGGCGCGATCTCCACGCACAACACCGACGCGGGAGCGCATGCGGGGCTGTTTGGGGCGGTGAATGCCTCGATTGACGAGATGCTAAAAGACTTTGATGTTTATAACGCCAATAGTTTATATCACTGGAGATTATTGCGCGCAAAACAACGCGCCGGCATTCCAACTATCGGGAACATCGGAGTATTTGCTGATTCCGTAGGTTGCGGATATTACGCAAACGCAAGCATGACTGACGCTTATATGAACTCTATTGGGTACGGCGGGCTATTGCTTGAGTATTACAAGACCGCGATTGGTGATGTTGGAATTGGCTGGAAAAGTTGCCTAAATGCAACAGGCAGTGGATATTGGACGTTCTCTGGAACATGGGGAGACAGAGGGACGCGGGTTATTGGCGGGCGGCAGACATATGAAAACGGCGCGTATTGTACGTGTGATTTCATGGGTACTGCCGTTGATTTATGGTTAGTTAAAGACCCATTTGGTTCGTCTAGCGTAGAGATTTACATCGATGACAGTTTAAACCAAACCGTAAGTCTTGATCTAGTAAACACTGCAACGGTTTTAGCGTTTAAGGTTGCTATTACAGGATTGGCAGATTCCGTGCACACAATAAAAATTATCAATAAGACAACTGCGTATTGCGTGGTTTTGGGGCTCCATGAAAAAATCGGCACAAACGGCGTGAGCGTTTTAAACTTTTCAAGATCTGGCGCAACAACGGCTTATTTGTATGACAGCTCCGGATCACCAACCAACATAAAGCAGTCATTAGAAATGTACGCTTATGATCTTATCATTATAGGATACATGATAAATGACGCTGGCGCGGCTCTAGACGTTGCAACGTTTAAGACTAGATATGAGGCGTTTGTTGATGAGGCGAAAGGAAACGGGTCTGATGTTGTTTTGTTAGTACAGCGCGGAAAAGCAACTACTTATTCTGGCACAGAGGTGAATTATATCAATGCAATGAAAGAAGTTGCGGTTGCTAAAAATGTTTGCTTTATCAATATTGCAAACAGGTGGAAACCAATAATCGACGCATCGGCAACGGCGCAATATTTGTACGATACGGATCATCCAAATCTGTACGGACATCGGGATATTTACCATACGATTATTGATGTTCTTGAATCGTAATACGACGCGCTCCCGAAACCCTTGCAAAAAGAGCTAAAAGAATTCAGATAACCACCCATTCCCGCCTAGTGGCGGAAACAGAAAGGCGGCTTGTATGGCTGTAAAGATAGGACACGCGGTTCACTCTGAATCAGGTGGACGCGAGGGCGCAAGCGGCGACCAAATCCAGCAACAGGGCAAGCGGAACGAGGAAGTCCAGCTTTCGACGTGGTACGTGAGCGGCGACGGTTGGGGCTGGTACATCGAAGCGAAAGACCACGCGTTGCTTGAGCGCATGGCGGTTCTCATGGAGCAAGCGTGCGCAAATCCGAATATCGGGTACTCGCGCACGAACCGCTACAAGTGGTACGCATCGGTAAAAGCGAACGGCGGCGACATAGCGCTTGCATCCGGCGATTGCGATTGCTCGTCACTGGTTTCTGGCATCGCGAATCTTGCGGGGGCGGGCGTGACAAATAAACTCGCGACTGCATCTATGCTATCAGCGTTCAAGAAATCTGGCAACTTCAATATCTACACGGACGCCGAACATTTGCAATCAGATAAACTCGCCAAGCGCGGCGGTATCTATCTACGCGTTGGACATACGCTCATGGTTCTAGAAAACGGCTCTGGAGCGGTTCAATCGCCCGTTGAGCCAATCTATCCCACTGGCACTGTAAAACCGCCCTACGTGGCTGTAATTGGCGCTAGAGTGAACGTGAGAGCGGGCGCTGGTACGAACACGCCGATTCTGTACGAGGAAAAGAAAGGCAGCAAGTTAACCTTACTCGATATCGACGCTGCAACGGGTTGGTACTGCATTCACACCGCGTATGGGTTGGGGTATATTTCCAACAGGGCAGATTTGACAAGGCTGGTGGAATCGTGAAGCGGTTTATGAACGAATACAGCAAGGCGGTTTTGATCGTGCTTTTGAGCATGTGCGCCATCCCGATTCTCGGATACGAGGCGCGGGCGTTCATCGCTACGATCATGCAATCAGCGCCGCCGGACACGACCATTGCATCACTCGCGCTCACTAGCGGACTTCTCGGCACGTGCTTTAGTTTCGTCAAGACCTACATGGAGAAAAACAGCTTGAACAAATACGGGCTTTACGTGGACGACAAGAGCATAAAACGATTCTAACATATTGCGCACAAACTCTGTGCGTGGTATAATATAAGAAACGAAAGGCGGTGCAAAATGAAAGATTTTCTCATTGAACAAGCCGTTGGAATCTCTGCGTATCTACTCGTTACGCTGATTGGTTTGCTCGGCGCGTGGCTATCTTCCAAACTTGCGAAGAAACTAGAGCTTGCGAACATCAAAGCGGCAACCGAAAGCGTTATCACGGCAACACAGGCAACCGTCCACGAACTGCAACAGACTACCGTTGAAAAGCTGAAAGACGCACACAAAGACGGCAAGCTGACCGAAGCAGAAATTGACGAACTGGGTGAGATGCTGCTTGACATCACCGAATCGAAACTCGCTGATTCCGTCAAGGGTCTACTCGTTGGCGCGAAGATCGACCTTGAAAACCTTATCAAGAGTACGGCAGAATCGTACATTGACAAAATGAAAGGATATGATTTTTGATGTTTGGACGAAAAGCAAAGCGCATCGCGGAACTAGAACAGCAGTTGGAACTTGCTCAGGTAATGCGGAATGATTTTGAATTTGATCTTCTCCGCGCACGTATCGGACTAGACGAGGAAACAAACGCCTACTTTCGCAACCATCCCGTGTATGTTGAACCAGAACAGGCGGCAGACGCAGGAAAGAAACCAAGCGTGGAGAGAAAAGCAAAATCGAAAACAAAGTAGTAAACGACTACCAATAAAGCGATAGGAGCATACGGCGATGGCGATGACAGCGGCAGACAGGCTTGAACTACAGAAAGCGTTCGTTACTCTTGACGATTATGTCAACGATAAGAAAAAGATTGATGAACGACTAGATAAGGTCGAGAAGTGCAACGAGGCGAACAACCTCACATTAGTTGAGATCAAAACACAACTTAGGCTCGTTCTCGGCGTTCTGGCGGCTGTCGGGCTTGCGGTGTTGAGTCTCGTCGTGAAGCAATTTTGGGGAATACCTCTACAGTAGAAATGTCTCGTGGGCATGAACACGCTAAACTCATGCCAAACCGGAGTAAACCGTGAAAAATCAGGTGTTCCGCTACCGATAAATGCGGGGCTGTAAAATCAATCCGGTGGCTTACTTGGGACGCTTGTGACCGCAAGCGTTAAATCCGAACAATGCTTGCCGCTAAAAACCATGCGGCATATAAGTGGGTTTACGGAGAAGATTGTTTCCGCGTCGGAACTAAAACAGCGCATCGCCACTAAGCATGGGCGGTTCGGAGAACAAACACGCTTCGCGATGTGCGGCACAGAAACATCGCTTAAGAAAACTTGCTCTTTACGAGCGGCGAGATGTTATCTCGCATACCAATACTTGGCGTTTGACAAACGCTCTTTTGCCAGACAGCGACGCTCGACGCTTTGTATCGAGCAACTATTTCCAGTTTGTCCTGCGTGTTCGTTCGCGACCGTGGGCTAGGGCGCATCTTAACGGGTGCGCTCTTTTCTTGCATTCACGCTCTTTTCGTTCGCGATTAGGGCGTGAAAGTTCGATCTTTGCGGTAAATATTCTAAGTATGGTTATAATTAATGTGTGATTTTAATAACAATCACGATAGGGTTTAATATCAAATCCTCTTGATACTATTCCTAAAAAATAATTCTCAAAAACTTGCAAAAAAGTATTGACATGCGCGCATTGCGGTATTATACTTATGTCAAGAAGTAAAACAAAGGAGAGCAAAAACATGACGCGCGAACAACACAACGAGGAATACGAACGGCTTTATAAAATCGCTATGGAACATCTCGATAAAGCAATCGAAAACAAGGACGGTTGCAACCGCGCGGAATATCAAGAATATAAATCCAACATGAAACAAGCAAGAAAACATCGTGGCATTGCAAGCGCAATGATGACGCGCTCAATCAACAAACTGGCGGGATACAAAGTAATCTAACTAGCACACGCGCCGCTCCCGTCCGGCAAAAGGCGGGAAGAAAGAGAGGATCACATGGGCAAGTCTTGTTTTGATGGATATTTGACACCCGAATGCGCACAGTGTCCAGATTGGTCAGACGGTGTTGATGGAAGACCGCTTGGTTGCAATACGTCAATGCCAATCATGTGGTGCAAGTCTTTTGAAAAAATGTTCAGCGAAGACCCGCGAAATAAAAAAGAGGAGGACTGACACATGCCTATCATTTTCAACAGCCGACACACGGCGCAGCAACAGGTTCACGGCAACCAGCGCGTGGTGAAATGTCAGGGCGGGTACATCATCATGAGCGCGAGAGAGTATCAGATTTTGAGGTCGAAACGATGAGCGACGGTTGGAAGAAGTTCTGGGCGTGGTTCACGGTGATGGTGATGGTAGCGGGTGCAGTTACGTGCATCGCGATGGGAACGGTTGGAGCGTTGGAGGTGCTAGGTGGTAAGTAAGAAGAAGTTTGTGCGCGACATGATGCGCATGCAGGACGAACGCAGATACGACGAGAAAGAAACAGAAGCAAAGGCAATGATCGAGCAACCGTGCGGCTACTATTCCGAAAAGACATACTCGCACGGGAAGAAGTACACGAAGCAAGTGTATCAGTGTTGAGAAAGGAAAGAGTATGAAAGAAATCACTTTGAAGTTCCGCGAGGTTGCGGTGGATGGGTTGCCCAAAAAGACTGGAAACTATTTTGTAATTCAGTCGTTCCCGATTTCCGAACAGGCAAACGATCTTCATTTTTCTGCGGTTCACGGATTATGGAATGCGTTTGATTATTCGACGCTAGAAGATGCAAAAAAAACTGCAATCACAGAGAAAGACGATCCGCATTCAGGCGAGATAACGCATTGGATACCGCGTGAAGAATTTGAAAGAACGCTCATGGAGGACGCGCAAGATGTTCAAACTCTGGATTGACCGCAAAGGCGCGGTACGTGACCGTTCAAGCGGCAGTATGGCACAGCGGCACAAAGATATGGTTAATGTGCTAAAACATCTACAGGAGCGCGTGAGCGAATCAGAGCGCATCGTGGACAGTGCAAACGCCGCGTACATCAATGCGCTGGCCAAGAAAGACGCACAACACGCTGCCGCAGTCCGGCGCGAGGCTGCCGAGATGGGAATACTGCAAAATCGAAAGGAGAATAAAAAATGAGCAAGTTCAAGGTTGGGGATAAGGTGCGCGTGAAGGTGTTTGATAAACGACCTGTCACATGGAACTCGTATGGAAAAATGGACAAGTGGATGGGAAAGGTTGTAACAATTTTAGAATGTTTTAATGAAAAAAGTTACAGAATTAAAGAAGACCCTCAATGGGCGTTTAATGAATCGCACCTTGATGCAGAACCCCGCCGCGAGTTCATCGTGATCCGGCGTTCTGGCGCAGAAACGATTGCGGAGTTGCGGCATGACCGCGAAGTCATTAAGTCGGCAAAAGCGACGTGCGCGCCTTCGGACACGTTCGACTTTGTCAACGAGGGAGCACCGCGCGCGTTTGATCGGCTGATGGGGCGAGAAGAACCCAAGCCAGCACCGAAGAAGTTTTTCAGCGTCGGTGATCGCGTAGTCACGTTGATGGGATCGGGTATGATTGATACGGTCGATAAAAATAGCGACTTAATGCCGTATTTGATTTTATACGACACTGGCGAGCGTCATTGGATTAAGAGCAACACGGCAAAGCTAGAGCCGCAGCCCGCACCGCAGCCCGCGCACAGGTTCAAGGTGGGGGAGCGGGTGCTTCATGAAGAATACGGGATTGGAACGATAATCGGTTATGTCAATCATGTTGCGGGCGTTCCGTACGAGGTTAGACCCGATAATGTGTTTTGCTCGATTTATTGTTGGGCAGAGTCCCGCGTTTCCCCCGCGCCCGCTCCCGAACCGCCGAAGTTCTACACGGGGAAGGTGGTTTGTATTAAGGACTGGCGCCAACCAAGTCGAGTTGGAATGGTGTTTGAATTTGTAGACGGACAGTTGCAAGGCGACAACAAGAGAATGAGCAATGTCACTGTTCCTAAATACGAGTCGTTTGAGCAATTCAAAAACGCAAGAAACGCCGTGGAATGGATCGAGGTCAAAGACTGATGTGCACTGAATGCGGACACCTCAAAGGACACGCGACCATGTGCCCGAACGGTACGCCGATGGTCGATGTGATCCATGTTGACTGCGCCATGTGCGGCGCGGAAGTGGACGAGGAAACAACCACTTACGGCATCTGCGAGAAGTGCTGGGCGGACGCGCACACGTTCGATAACGCGATCAAATACGGCGCGGTCAGTCAATTCCCAGTCAAGATAAATGGGCTGTTCGCGAAAGTACTTACGCCGGAACAAATTGATGAAGTGTTGCGCAAGTTGTTTTTTGAAATCAAAAAAAACAATCACATCAAAGCAATTAAGTTGACGAGTAGTTTTCTCGCAGACGATGACGGCGACTTTGCGGACTGGCTGAAAGAGCAGAAAGGGAAAGAATGAGTATTTTCTACATGGTTGCATTCTGGATTCTAGTGGTTATCGTGATTGCGCTTGTTGTCGCGGTAATCAATCTCGGACTGTGCATTCTCGCACAAGATAAGGTGACAGATTCAATGGTCAGCTACGCGAGAGCGGTTGACGAGTGGATAAAAAAGCAAGCAGAAAAACATTGACTAGCGCGTATTATCATGCTACAATTATTACAAAGGTGGTGACTAAATGAACGACAAATTAACATGCGTCCGCGTTCTGCGTGAGGCGCGAAGCAAGGCACAATCCAATCAGATGCTGTTGGGAATCCCGCGAGAGCATCAGGACGCGCTTGGTTGGAAAACGGGCAACAAGGTATATATCACGACAGACGCGAAATCGGGAACGATGACGCTAAAGAAGGTGCCGGATGGTGAAAACTGATTGTTTCGCTTACGGTAACGACGGTTGCGATACGTTTTGCTGCGCACGAAATACGATGTTGTGCAGACACGGAGATCACAAGTGTGCATCGTTCAAACCGCGTGACGAGTATCTAGCGGAATTGCAGCGCATCCACGGCACAACGGATATGCCAACAATCATCGCCGCGTATTCTGCGGCTGATCCAGACAAGCGGCGCGAACGGTGGCTGGCTATCGTGAAGAGAGTGGAAGGAGAGAATAATGGAAAGTGAAATCATCGAGGTCGTGAACGAGCAAACGGAACTCATCACTATTCAGCAACTTCCTGTTATCGTCGAGCAACTTCATAGCATCAAAGCGGCGGTAACGGAAAAGGTAACAAAGATACTCGCAATGGCCTGCACGGATACTACAATTCAAGAGATAAAGAAAGCGCGAGCTGATCTCAATAAAGACTTTAAGGAATTCGAAGCGCGACGCAAGTTCGTCAAGAACGAGATTCTAAAGCCCTACGAAGCGTTTGAGGTAGTATACAAAGAATGTGTCACCGAGATATTCAACGACGCGGAGAATAAGCTAAAAGAGGCTATTACTGACGTTGAGAATGCAATCAAACAAGGCAAGGCAAACGAGGTGTCAGAATTTTACCGCGCTGAACTCGCGTCGCGTGGACTTGATTTTCCATCATTCGGCCAGTCTGGTATCAAGGTTGGGTTGAGCGATTCAATCACGGCACTCAAAAAACAGGCAATCGATATCATATCGAAGACCGCTGATGACGTTGCTATGATTATGAGTTTGCCATTCAACGACGAAATCATGGTTGAGTATCGTAACTCGCTCAACGTTTCGCGATCTGTCTCAACGGTAAACGATCGGCACAAGGCTATCGAAGCGCAACGCGCCAAATCAGAAACGGTTGCACCGACTACGTTTGAACCGATTCCGATTGCTCCCGAAGTTCCGCGCATTATCGTTCCGATGAAAACAGATGACGAGATCGTGAAAGTTATCCGCGTGACGGGAAGTCAACGCAAGATTGATTCTTTGATGACGTTCTTAGAAGACGGCTGGTTTAAGTATCAGGTGGAGGAATAAACATGGCTGACAATCTTAAGCTATATGAACAATTCCGCAAGGTTCCCGAAAACGCACAGCGTGAGATCAAAGGCGGCAGACTGAACGGAAAAACCGATATCAACCCCATGTGGCGCATTAAGGCGCTCACGGACGCGTTCGGCGCTTGCGGGTTTGGCTGGTGGTATGAAATCACCGACAAACACTTAGAGCGCGCTGAAACGGGAGAGGTTGCCGCGTTCGTTGATATCGCGCTATACTACGTCATCGACGGTCAAACATCCAAACCCGTTTATGGCACCGGTGGCAGTTCATTCATCGCCAAAGAAAAGGCGGGGCTGTATGTTTCGGACGAGTGCTACAAGATGGCGCTCACAGATGCTATCAGCGTCGCTTGTAAGGCGCTAGGCGTTGGCGCGGATGTGTACTGGAACAAAGATGCTACGAAGTATACAAACCCAGCTAGCGGGCTGTTAGGCGGTCAGAACCAAGACGAGAGCGCGGAACTCAAGCCGGATCGCACGGAAGAAGATTCCACCGCTATCATTGATGCAATCGACAAGGCAAAAATAGAGATTTTACAGATCGCGCAAGCAGCGGGACGTGACGAAAAAGCGGTTGCCGCGTTCGCTGAAAAACTTGTGCTCGACAATTTCAAAACCGCTGTCAAGTACAAGGATATGAATCTCGGCTACCTCATCACTGTTAAAAATGCTCTTGTGAAGCGCATCGACGCGGAGAGTGGAAAATGAATCTCCGAACGCGTAACTGGCGAGTGTTCAATATCTCGCAAGACGTATGCCGCGTAGAGTTTGAGATTGGAGCGGATCAGAAAAAACCGCTCCTCTCATTCTTGGAAAGATGGCGCGGGCTTGACATCGGCGCGGAGTTGTCGAAGTGGACGAAGAAACGCTCACAAGACGCTAACGCCTACGCATGGGTGCTGATGACAAAGATTGCGGACGCGCTGACAGCATCAAAAGCAACCATCACGAAAGACGATGTGTATCTCGACATGCTCAAGGCATACGGTCAAGGCGGCGTGGTGAAGATTAAAGACGCGGACGCGGAGAAGTGGAAACGCGCATGGAAGTATACCGAGCCGCACGAGAAGCTCACGCAGGAGAACGCGCAATACTGGCGGTTCTGGGTTGGTTCATCCGAGTATGATTCCGCTGAAATGTCCGTGTTCATCAATGGCATCATCGAAGAAGCAAAAGAACTCGGCATCGAAACGCTTGCGCCGGATGAGTTGGAAAGGATGATGGGTCAATGGCAAAAAGTATAATGCAGAACGACAAAGAATCCATCTTTTCTGGACGCACTGACAACCTAGAATATCATCACATCTTCGGCGGTTCAAATCGCAAGCACTCGGAGAAATACGGCTTGACGGTTTGGCTGACGCACGACGAACACAACGAGCCGCCGTTTGGCGTACATCACTGCAAAGCGGCTAACCGTTCATTACAACGCGCCGGGCAGATCAAGTTTCAAGAAACATATCCAGAACTTGACTTTATAAAAATCTTTGGAAGGAATTATTTAGATGCAGACGATACAGATAATCGGAAATTTGACAGCTTCGCCGGAGACGAGATCGACTCCTAACGGCGTAACGGTTTGCACGTTTACAGTTGCGGTAAGTCGCAAGTTTGCAGACCAGAGCGGCGAAAAGAAAGTTGATTATTTTAAGTGCAATGCGTGGAGACAACTCGGAGAGATTTGCGCTCGCTATCTTGATAAGGGACGCAAGGTTTATGTGCGCGGTGAGCTTCAACCAAGATTGTACGACGCGAAGGATGGAACAACGCGCCTTTCGCTTGACGTTCAGGTTGATGAATGCGAATTTTTATCGCCTCGCACGGACGCGGAGAAGCACGACGATCCTAAAGAGGAAGTTGACGCGAGCGGGTTCACGGAGATTACGAGCGACATGATCCCATTTTAATCGAATAGCATAGCGTACGGAGAGCCGCGTTAGAGATGGCGCGGCTTGACTTGACGGATTGTTTTCAACGTGGTATAATGGGTTATAACAATATGAAAGGAGATAATAAATGCTGACCGTCGAAGAAGTAGCAAAAGAATTGCACGTTACAAAGCAGAGTATCTATAATTGGATAAACGCAGGCAAAATCAATGTCGTGCGTATTTTCGGTTTATTGAGAATCGAACAAGCAGAAGTTGACAGAATTAAGCGAGGCGAATAATGCTAGATCGGAACTACATGCGCATTCCATCTGATTTGTTTGATTATGAAAAAATCATTCAAATAGAATTATTAGAAGATGGAGACAGGACGTTAAACACTTGGCTTTACTTGGTTACAAAATCAAAGAAGCTCAGCGGAGGTTATCGCGGTTTTATTATTTGTAAAGGTTTTCATCTTAGCGATGAAGTAATAAACAACGTCATATATCCGAGACTAGAAAGAGACACCGTTAAACACATTGAACGACTTGAATCATTTGGTTTGGCTGAAAGAAAACACGATTGTGTTATTATTCATTATCCGTGGGAGCGCGACCGAAGCACGTCAGAATACAAGGCGTGGAGAAGTGCAGTTCTCATTAGAGACGAGTATAAGTGTCGGTCGTGCGAAACTCGCGCAGATTTACAAGTTCATCATATTGTGCCTTGGTCGAAAAATCGCGAGTTAAGGTTTGATGTAGAAAACGGAAAAACTCTTTGTGCAAAATGTCACTTAGTAGAACACGGAGGATGTTGGAGAAATGGCTGAAAGACGAATGTTTGCAAAGACGATTATTGACAGTGACGCATTTATTGACATGCCGATGTCGGCAAGGTTGCTCTATTACGATCTCGGAATGAGAGCGGATGATGATGGTTTTGTAAACTCACCACGAAAGATCATGAAGTTTGTCGGCGCGAGTGAGGACGATATGCGCATTCTGTCTGGCAAGAAGTTTGTTATACCATTTGATAGTGGAATCGTTGTTATCAAGCATTGGAAAATCCACAACTATATCCGTAAAGACACGTACACGGAAACGAAATACAAGGGCGAAAAAGCGCAACTTTACACCGACGAAAACAACGCATATTCTACAACAAAACCACTATTAAACAGCGCAGAAGAAACACCGTCAACGATCCGTGGACGAGACGTGGACGATCCGTTGACACAGGTAAGGTTAGGTAAGGATAGTATAGTTAAGGATAGTACGGATAGCGCGGACAAGCCGCGTCGTTTTGTTAAACCTACGGCAGAAGAAGTCGAGGAATATTGCACCGAGCGCGGGAATAAAGTCAACGCTCAAAACTTCGTAGACTTCTACGAGAGTAAAGGTTGGAAAGTCGGCGGTTCACCAATGAAAGATTGGAAAGCTGCTGTCCGCACATGGGAGCAACGCGACAAGGCAAAAGCACCTGATAAGAAAATGGTCAGATACATACACCCAGACGAAAACGGAAATCCAACAGAGGGATGGAGAGAAGTATGAAAAGTCCGATTTACGAACCAGCTGGAAAAGCAAAGGAATATGGAGATCTCGCGATCAATATTTATACTGGATGCACTCATGGTTGCTATTACTGTTTTGCGCCGAACGTGCTGCACAAGACGAAAGAGGCGTTTTCAGCAAACGTAATGCCGCGCAATGGAATCATTGAAGAAGTTAAAAAGCAACTTGATAAAGAAAAAATTACGGGTAAGCTCATTCACTTGTGTTTTACATGCGATCCGTATCCAGCCGATATTGACACAACCTCAACACGAGAAATTATAAAGCTTTTAAAAAATTCAGGAAACAACGTCCAGATTCTTACAAAGGGGGGAGAGAGAGCAAACCGAGATTTTGATTTACTTGACGAAAACGATTGGTTTGGAGTGACGTATTGCGGATACGATGACGGAACACTGTTTATTCAACAAGAATCAGAACCATTTGCCGCGCCAGAAATCGAGAGACTTGCATCTCTTTCAATAGCTCACAAGCAAGGTATCAAAACTTGGATGTCGATTGAGCCTGTGTTGAACGAAGTATCTGTTTTGAATTTTTTGGAATTGAATCCATATTACATTGACAGATACAAGATCGGAAAACTAAATTATCACCCATCTGCAATAGATTGGAAAAGGTTTGGTAACAGGGCTGAGCAGATTTGTAAAGCAAACAAGATGGATTACTATATCAAAGACGGTTTGCGAAAGGAAATGGAACGAGATGAACCATGAACACGCGGTACTTGGTGCGGCGTTTCTCGATCCGTCACTTATACCGATTATCTGCGGAGAACTAACAGCAGATGATTTCTATACGCCGCAAGCCGCGACCGTGTTTATCTCAATCAACGCGCTATGGCAAGCTGAAAAGCCTATCGACCTTGCAACAGTCACGGCAGAACTTGAGCGCACGGGCGATTTAGAGCGCGTGGGCGGCGTTATGTATCTGTGCGACATTATGGCTTACACGCCTACAACGGCGAACACACGGGCTTATATCGAACTCCTGCACGATTCCAGACGGCGCAGAACGTTTGAGCGCGGAATGCGTGAAGCGGTTGAGCAAGCGGAACAGGGCGATGAGGGTTATATCGCAAAAGCCAACGACACAATGGACGCGGTGAACGTGATCGGAGCGTCCGGCGTTGAAACGGTGATCGACATCATGCCGACTGTCATCAATCGGTTGGGCGATACGACGCGCGGAATATCGACAGGGTTTCACATGCTTGACTACATTTGCGGCGGGTTTGGCAAAGGGCATCTAATCATCATCGCGGCGCGTCCGGCAATCGGAAAAACCTCCTTTGCTTGCAATATTGCGGCGAATATGGCGCGGGTTGGGTTGGTTGTGCCGTTCTTCTCAATCGAAATGAGCAAGGAAGAAATCACCGAGCGCGTTATGCTGTCCGAAGCGCAAACGGATAAATACGCGGCAATGCAAAGCACAAAAGCGATGCAAAGCGTACAGGACATAGGCGACAAAATGAAAGATTGGAAACTGTACGTAGATGATCGCGGCAGTCTTTCGGTTGGTCAAGTGGTTTCAACGGCGTACAAGATAAAGCAACTAGAGCGCAACCTCGATTGCGTGTTTATCGATTACTTACAGTTGATGCAGATGGATAAAAAAGAGAACCGCAATCAGGCGGTTGGCGCGATGACGCGACAGCTCAAACAAATGGCGAAAGAGATTAAATGCCCGGTGGTTGTATTATCGCAGTTGAACCGCGAGGCAGATGGACGCAGACCCGCTGTGTCAGACTTGAGGGACAGCGGAGAGATCGAGCAGAACGCCGACATGGTTATTCTGCTGCACCGCGAAAATCCAGAGGACACGCAGACGCTTGTAATCGTAGGAAAGAATAGACACGGTAAAACGGGAGATATCGACTTTGTATGGCATCCAGAATACACGCGGTTTCTAGAACCGCCGATGAAAAACGTACAAGTGCCGAAAGGAACATTTGATAGATGATAATTCAAGAAGACACGAGGGAAAAGCCTGATAAAAAGTTGCATATTCTGAAATACTTTTCTGATAACGGGATTGTCGTTGTTCGGTCAAAGCTGTATGTCGGAGATTGGACGCGATTAGACAAGCAGGATGTAATCGTAGATACAAAATTTTCGCTACAGGAAGTGTACCAAAACATCGTTCAACAGCACGTTCGTTTCCGAGATGAGTGCATCCGCGCTCAACAATGCGGCATCAAACTTATCATCTTGGTAGAGGAAGAAAGTATAACGGACTTGCGCGGCGTTGAACACTGGAAGAACCCGCGATATATTCAGTGGTGCAAAATACGGAGCATGCAGAGCGTCGGCAAGGCGATGAAGATCAAGCAACCGAAGCAACCGCCGCTCTCATCCATCCAGCTCATGGATCGCATGAAAGTCATGTCCGAGCGTTACGGGATCGAGTGGCAATTCACGACGAAAGCGGAGTGCGGGAAACGGATCGTGGAGATACTGGGAGAAAGCGCATGAACAACAAAGAAGCAGACCGCCTATCGCTTGAAACAGGATGTATGCCGATTGAGTTTGACTGTGAATCGCTATTCGTGTTCTTTGAGCCGCACTATAAAAAGCGCATCGTGATAGCGGGCATTCACGGCGCGACTGATCTCAACTACGACATGGCAATCGCGCTGGCTGACAACTTGCGCGGGATTGCGGAAATGTATTTGGAGGGGAAAGATGCTTGAGTCTGGTTTTTACAACATGGATTGTCTCGAAGCGATGCGCGAGTTTCCTGATAAGTTTTTTGAACTTGCTTGCGTCGACCCGCCGTATGGTTTAGATCGAATGAGCAAGGGAACGGCAGAAAATAATAGAACAGGATTTGCTCACGGAATATGGAACGACACGAAACCAACGCAAGAGTATTTCGATGAATTATTTCGTATTACGAAATGTGCGATTATATGGGGAGCAAACAACTTTACGCTACCGAGCACGGAGTATTTCATAATTTGGGACAAGTTTCAGACGGTTGATAATTTTGCGAGCGCGGAATTTGCTTGGACAAACTGCGCGATTCCTGCAAGGGTTTTTAGATACGCTGCGCATCAAATGATGCAAGACAGGAAAAAGGAAGGTGGGAAAATCCATCCCACCCAAAAACCCATCGCGCTCTACACATGGCTACTACAAAACTACGCCCATCGCGGAGACAAGATTCTCGATACGCACGTTGGCAGCGCGTCAAGCCTTATAGCGTGTCACAGGATGGGTTTTGAGTATTGGGGCTATGAACTTGACGCTGATTATTACAAAGCCGCCTCAGAGCGTCTAGCGCGGGAGAAAGCCACAACGCCGCTATTCGAGCCGCAGGAAATCTACAAGCAACAAGGACTAACATTCGACTGAAAATAATTTCAAAAACATATTGACATACGCGCACGCACGCGGTATGATACTGGTATGACAGGAGAGGAGAATTTGCATGGATTATAACGATGTGAGAGAAAACATCAACAACGACATGTATACGGCGAAACACACGGATGATTTGCGCCCGCAAGTCCTCGCAAAAGGATTTGTGACAGATCGTGAGAAAAGCGTTGCGTGGAACGAGGATCAAGTTGCGCTCAGCATCAAGCGGGAAAAGGCGTGGCACACAAAGCGCAGAAACGCAGAGAACAAAGCGCGAGATGCGTTCCGTAGTGACCTGATCGATTCAATCATGGACGATCTCGGATGCAACCAAGACCAAGCCGCCATCATATACAGCGAGGCGTGGGAGGACGGGCACTCATACGGGTATCACGAGGTCGTGTCGCACGCGGATTCGCTATGTACGTTTGTCGCCGGGTACGTGAACGCCGGAAAGATGGGTCAGAGTGATGACACGTAACGAATTCAGATTCTTAGTTGGGTTTTTAATTGCATTTGTGATCGCGGGCTTGTGGCTTGCGGGAAAGATTTGAGGGGAATATGATATACAACATCGCCGCCGCAATCGCGGAGTACGAGCGGGCGCAGGAGGGGAAAGTATATGGACAAAGATAATCTGCTTAAGTTGGCTATCGCGCTTTGGGGTGAACCCGCACAAATGCTTATGGCAATCGAAGAGATGAGCGAGTTGACTAAGGCAATATGCAAAGCGTTTCGAGCGGAGGATATGAAGGAAGTGACTGTGCGCGAGCGCATAATGGACGAAATCGCGGATTGCAAAATTATGATTCGTCAAATGGAAATTATATTTGGCGATGCGGATGCATTTGAAGCATATAAACTACAACGCCTCGAAGATCGCATTAATGCACATATTGCAAGTCATGAGGTCAACCATGAGTGAGATCGAACGGAAAAAAGAATATCACGCTCTCAAAGCGGAGCGGCTTACGCGAAACGACATAATTCAAGGCAACATCAACATGCTTGATTCTGGAGCGCTTGAGTGCCGAAGAGTCGGAAAACTAGCATCGGCAGAGGAAAAAGAGATCATAGCGGAAATCTTGACCGCCGAGCTAGGGCGCGAGAAGAACCCGCTGACGATGGAAGGTGTCGTTTCGGAAGCATACGACAGGGGATACAAACTCGGATATTCAGACGGGTATCAAGACGGAACGAAAGGAGTAATCATATGACCTACGCAGGACTGACCACCGCCGACAAGGGCGCGCTGCTGGATGCAGAAGAAATCGGAGTTGAATGGATCGTTAGGGATTACACAAATGAGTTATGGGGATTTGATAAGAAACCAAGAAAACGCAAATGCGATAATGGTGGATTTCTATATTGCCATTCTTTGGATAATTGTGACCTAGGAGCGTCGCCGCTTGATGCTGATACTTTACTTTTCATTCCTCGCGAGAGCAAACCAATAAGCGTATCTGCGTCACTAAGAAAAATTGATAGGATGGAAAATAATGGAACGGTTTTTTAAACTCTATCCACAGCTAACAATAGAAGATAAGGCTGCACTGGAAAAAGGTAAAGACGATGGACATATTTATGAGTTTTTAACGCATGACGGAATCCGATCACAGTTCAACATCGACCTCGCCCTTGCGCAGATCGCGGAGATGGAGAGCAAGCATAATAACTTGCTATCTGAAAAAGCAAGCGAAAAAGGTTGCATGACGTGGAACGATCGCATCAACCAGATGACGGTGGAGGAAAAGGCAAAGTGGCTTTATGATCTCGATGTTTGTAGGGTTAGTTCAATATCGATAGACGAGTGTAATTCATATAGGCATTGCACGGAGTGTATGCGAAACATGCTCAACAGCCCGTACACGGAAGGAGAGACGGTATGAAAATTTGCAGATTTAGTTACAAGCAGTCAGACGGACGTTGTGTTTTGAACGGTAAAAAGTGCGACGAAAATTGCGCATCAATCGTCGAGGTTTCCCCGCCCACTCACAAGGACGTTCTGCTGAAACGGTGGGCGCAGGACACGGAGGCGATGGCGCGACAGACCGTTTGGAGACATTACTGGATTTCAAAAACGTGTTTCATCTTTCCCGACGGATTCCAAACAGACGTGCTGAATATCGCGGTCGAGCACGAAGCCGCCTACCTCAACAGCGCTGCGGAGGTGGGAAAAGTGAGCACACAAAACCTTATGAAGATTGTTGACGCAATCGAATCGGAAGTCGTTCAGAGCTACCTGTCTGGAAATATCGACGAGCTGATAACCGAATGCGAGAGCGTCACAGAAACAAACTGCTATTGGAAAATTTACGAGGTATCGAAGCTCGTGAAAGAACACGCTATCGATCTGCGCGACCAGATGCAGGAGGACACCGATGAAGGTTGAGAAGTGCCCGACCGTAGACGTTGCGCCGAAAATTGAATGCTTTTCTGGCGGGCTGTTTAAGTTTGAAGCTAAGAGATTAACACAAGACGAAAGATGGATGGTGTTTTCAAGATTTATTACTGCGAAAAACGAACGACAGGCAATCAGATTTTGGAACCGCTGGGCGCGGCGTGAAGCGAGACGCATTGGAGAGGAAGGAGACGCTACATGAGACTGATTGATGCGGATGCGCTGAAGGAAGCTATAAAGAATCAGCACTGGAAGCCCGACACACGAATGCAACTTACGCTGAAGTGGATCGACATGCTAATCAACGAAGCGCCGATCATCGAATCCCCGCGCCCCGACTGGACACCGTGCGCCGATGGGATGCCGGAGGAACACGAGCAGGCGTATCCAGTATATGACGAAAAAACATTTGCCGTGATTGACGCGAGGTATGAAATGGTTTCAGACGTTTGCGCTGTAACTGTTAAAAATCCTAACGGCGGGATATTTTCAGCGACAGACCTCACCGTGAACGGAAAATGGGAAACGTATGAAAGGATGGAAGAAGATCATACAGTCCTCGCGTGGCAACCGCTACCCGAACCCTACCGCGCCGACGACACCACGGGAAAGCCAGACCATATTGTTGACGCCAACAAAAAGGTGCAGGAGGACTAGATGGAAAGTGAAAAGCTGATGCCGTGGATATTTGCGGATTTGGAAGATTTGATTGACGGAATATACGAAACGGAGAGTGATCGCCGATGACCACAAGTGAGCCGACCACGGGCGAGATCGTGCGGGATTTACGGCTTAAAACGAAATATGGAATGGAATTAATGAAAGGACATTTTTCAGAGAAAGATTTCGTTACTACCATTGCCGCCGACCGCCTCGAAAGCCAAGAGCAGAAGATAGCCGCTCTGACCGCCCGCGCAGAGCAAGCCGAGAACAAATTAAGAGAGCTGAAAGGGTGTTTATAAATGCCAACAGATACATGCGTTATTGAATCAAGAGAGCGTGAGCATGAACAGATAGCGACAAAAGCCAACGCCGAAAAAGAAATCGACAAGGCTATTAAGTGGGTGCGCGAAGAAGATAAAAAAATGGACGAAAAATATTCAAGAGGACCGCAACCCGAACAAAGCACGCACTATCATATTGTTCGTTCGCTAATCAAAGCACTACAGCAAGCCGAGCGGGAACGGGATGCGGCAGTTGCGGACTTGGATGCATTAAAGGATAGCGGGTTTTGCAATTCGTGTGTTGGGTGTAACGCGCCACATTCCGAATCAATAACCTATTGCACAGACTGGAAACGGCGCGGACTGCCGCAGGACGGAGAGGGGAATGAAACAGAGAATCGTATCACTGTATGCAGGGTCGCTTGCAGAGATTACGGACAAGATGTGGTTGAGTTTTGAGGACGGAGAGCGCATTTCATCGCACTCGATAACGACCGACATCAGAAGCGATCGCGATGAATACTTTCAGGCTGTCGTGATCTACGAGCAGGACGGAGGCGCAGAATGAAACGCCTTGTGAAGTATCTGGAATCAATCGGATTGAAACCATACCGACTATTTATACAGCACGAAAACGGGGTTGTTTACTCGGACGGTCAAGCAGGCTGGGTAAGCGTTGACAGGTGGCGCGGGAAAACATACTACGCACAGCGCGTCAAGGTGTATACGGAAAACGCAATAAGTAGGACGAGTTTTGAATCAACGCGCATGAGTGACATAATAGGCTGGATAGACGCACAGTTAGGTATTCGGAAAGGAGAACTAAAATGAAATCACGGCGCGATATAACGCTGGGCGAGATGCAGGACGAGTGCAAGCGGGTTGATCGGAAATGCGAGAAGTGTGACAGGAGAATCAGCGTGGTTTGCGGGAGCATGGTCAACTCTAACGGATACTTCGAAACGCCGAAAGATTGGGATTTGACCGATCCACCGCGATTCAACGAGCAGCAGATGGCGTTGCTGAAAGGGTTGTACGCGAACGGAGTAATGAAACTAAGAAGCGATTGTGCAATTACCTCGCTTTTCAGGGAGGATCACGAATACATCGGAAACCTGATAAACTCGCAAATAGGGATTGAACTATCAGACGGTGAAACGCTCGACCTAGCGGAGCTGCTTGGAAAGGACGGTGAAAAATGAACCTAATCTGCAAGCTATTCGGTCACAAGTGGCGCGATACATCGTACTGGGAGTTTAAGCGCGAGAACGGGAAGAAACTCAAAAGAAACATTATTCAGCAGACGTGCCAAAGGTGCGACAAAGAAGAAGTTTGTATAATTTGCGAGTGGCAACCGGACGAATACTATTGACAACCACTTGTAAACCGTGATACAATACCATCACAGTGACCGCTAGAAACTAGCGGGAAAAACACAGCCGCGATGTTCTCCTTTCGGCGGGAGTTTTGTAGCGGTAACGAGAAAAAAAAGAAAGGAAGCACAATGAAAGAAGTAAATGAAAATATTGATCCGTTGTTTGGGAAAAAAGCAAAAGATCAAATCACTGGATTTGAGGGAATCATAACGGGAAAGTCGGTTTGGATGTATGGTTGCAACCAATACTGTCTTACGCCGCCCGTTGACAAAGACGGAAAACTTCCAGATGGAAAATGGTTTGACGAAGGAAGGCTCGTAGTGATTTCATCTTCAATTAATCCGGAAAGCGTAAAAGCTAAAAAGAACGGTGCGGATTGGGATAACATGCCGACACCGCGATAACTACAAAACAAAGCACTCGAAGGGGTGCTTTTCATGTATCTTGACTAAATAACAAATTTGTGGTAAAATGCATTAAGAAAACACAATATGTAGGTGGACGGAGCGGAGGGAAATAACGCTAACAGGTGGATGGAGCTGGGCGTTAAACGAGGTAATTATGCCGACAAGACCGTTCAGAGCGTGTCCGAGATGTGGGAAGACAATCGCAGGAACCGCGACATATTGCGTTTATTGCGACAAGATAAGACAACAGAGCAAACAAGAATACTTCAGACAGCAAGACGAGAAGCGCGGAACATCAACGGAGCGCGGATATAACTACAAATGGCGAATTATACGAGCGGCGTTCCTAAAGCAATATCCATTTTGCGATATGTGCGGCGAGAAAGCAACGGAAGTACATCACATCATCCCGCACAAGGGAGATAGTGCACTCATGTGGGATAGATCGAATCTATTGCCTTTGTGCAAAGCGTGTCACTCAATGGTTACTATGACTACTACGAATAAGGAGAGATAATCATGGCTGCAACTGTAACGAAAACCGAAGAAACGTTTGGCACAATCAAGAAGATTACATGGGCTTGGGTATCTCACACAGACGGCGCAGTTGCAACCGCGACAGCGAACGCGCAAACCACAAGCGCATACTCTGGCGAGATTCTGCGGCTTATTACGGTTCCTGCTGGCGCACCAAACGCGCCGACTGATGACTATGATGTTTATGTGTATGACGGTAATAGCGTTGACGCTCTGATGGGCGCAGGATTGAACCGTGACACAGCGAACACTGAACAGGTGCTTGCATCTAGTCTTGGCATCGTAGCAAACAGCAAACTAACACTTAAGGTTGAGAACGCAGGAAATACTAAAGGCGGTACGGTTTATCTGTACTTGAGGTAGTATATGGCAGAGATTGGCAGATACGGAGACATCAGCGGGAGATTTGTGCCAGATGATGGAACAGCCGCTGTCAACGTCGTGGTCAAGGATAAGAAAGCGATTAGGATAAACGCGGCAGAGACAACCAATGAGACTGTTGATCTATATCTAACAATCGATGTTATCACGCCTAATATCACAGTAAACACGGCAATAGATGACAAGGCTATAACGGTTAATAGTGCGGTTGGTGCAGTAGCGGGACATGCAGTTACAATCACAGAGGGGTCACGGCACTTTCAGACGATCATTAAAAGCGTGGTTGGAAACGTGCTAAACCTTGCAAGCGGACTAGATTATGCCTATACAACAGCAGCAAGGGTACGAGTGGGGTTGTGGAATCTCAACGCAAACGGATCAGTAACGAATCGGCTTGCGTATATCGAAGCACCGCCTAACGCAATACTAGAACTGCATGAGTTTAGAATATCAATTTCAGATGATACGGCAATGGATAGTTCAAAGTTTGGCGGGATCACGGCACTCACAAACGGTATAGTGTTTAGAGTGACGGATGGTATGAAGAAGAATGGTCCGCTCATTGTAAATAACATTGGATTTGCAGAGCAAGGATTTGTAACACAATATGATGACAAAGCACCTACGGGGTTATATGGCATAAGGGCAGTGCGCAACCTCAAGACAACATCAGGCACGGTACTGCACATAGATGGAAGTGATAGTGGGACGGTAGTGCTGCGCATACAAGACAACCTAACGGGACTATCACAGATGACATGCACAGTAAGCGGAAACGTACATCCAATCGAGTAAGGGCGGCACATAGTATCTGCACACAGCGCACGGTATGACAACACAGGGGCGCGGTAGTACATGCATCACAGTATCACATAACAACCTCACACGGGGCAGGGCGGGTATATATATGCGGGAATATGTGGCAACGCGCAATATATCAGTCACGTGGTGGAGATAGGGCGATAGGGTATGCGGTGCGAAAAATCGAACACCTCCGCGATGTAAAC
>Ga0074195_1001090_pt1 | contig 41929 bp, 55 predicted proteins | sample EPASupsiteHSE623_FD_64525 | JGI IMG/M metagenome (GOLD analysis project Ga0074195, IMG submission 64525) | Bioremediated contaminated groundwater from EPA Superfund site, New Mexico - Sample HSE6-23 | ecosystem: Environmental > Aquatic > Deep subsurface > Groundwater > Contaminated ...
CCCGCGGCACGTGCACGTAGGTTTAAAATGGCATTTACTTCGGGAATACCTGTGAAAGCTGCAATCCTGGATGCATTTGAGAAACCACCACCAAACGAAAAAGTAGCACCACTTCCAATTATTTGAACAAATTGCTCATTAAATTCTTCAAGTATAGCTGCTTGGTCTGCTGGTGTTACGCTTATACCCTTTGTAATAGATTCCTCTATCGGTATGGTTTTTACTTCATCAACATCTGCAGAGCGCTTTTTAAGATTCCAGAATCCCATAGGTATATGTTTTCAATTGTAAATATAACCGCAAGTACTATAACTGCCAAACGGTAACGAATAATCCTCTTTTGAGTTACTAGAAGCATGTTTGACACTAAGATAAGCCTCTTGTAATAAGGTTCTGCCGTTGAACTAATTGTATTTCTTTTCATACTTATATTATTACGTTTGTCCTTGACAAATATAAACAATTATTTAATACGTTGTACAGATTTTAAGACTTTTTTTTCATATTATTTATTATAGTCGCACTGCAAACTATTTTAGGCTACTAGTGTGTGAAAAATTGAGTGAGTTGATTTGATACTGCGAAGATATTTGAAGTTGCAAAAATTTATAACCGTAGACCTAGAACCAAGTTGGCCTTTCCATTTTTTTGCGTTTTTTAACGTATTTTAGCAGTTATTTTAGCATTTATTAGTACTTTTTATTTTATAGTTCTAATTTAAAATGCTATCTTTATTCTATAATAATAAACAAATATTATTATTCAAATCAAATCAATTATTAATCTATTAATTAAATTTATTATGAAAGCAAAAAATTTAACTACAAATGAAGTTGTTGAAATCGAAATCACTAAAATCGAAGCATCTGAAACTTTAGAACAAAAGATCGCAAGACTAAAGTCAGAGTACGAAGAACAGATCAAAGAACTTAAGAAACAAGAAAAAGATTTGAAAGAACAAGCGAAAGCATTGAAAGAAGAAGCAGACAAAGCTAAGAAAGAAGCTAAAGAGAAACAATCTGCTGAACGTGCAGAAAAAATGAAAGAATTGTTAGCGAATAAGCCTGAAGTAAAAGAAAATAAGTCTCAAGTTATACGTGAGCTTATGTTAAAAGGCTATACTAAAGATCAGATTGTTAAAGAAACAAACTACACTAATAAGTTCGTGCTTGACAACATGTGGAGAATTGAAAAGTCTTTAGGCTTAAGATAGTCTAAAGATCATATGATAAGTCTAGTAGTTAAATCTACTAGACTTTAAATATGAAGTTTCTATGGAACTTCGGAGGGGAGGTGTGCCCATATATGAAAGTGCAAACAAAAGTTAAAAAGTGTTAAAAAATGTTAAATAGTTTCCTGGATTCAAAAATATTTATTAAATTAGTATATGATTAAAAAATGAGTATAAAGAATTAATAGTAACTAATAATCGCAGAATATGATTACACAACAAAATGCAGACATTGTAATAACTGTTAATTCAGTTGATGATTTACAATACATGTTTAGTAGTTTACTTCTTAAAATAGCAGTTAATTGCTTAAAAGAAGTTGGTTACTATAGATTTGAGAAGCAAAACAAAAAGTATTACATAACACTTAAAAAGTAGTAAAAATGAAAGCACCAAAAGTAAACAAAAAGAAGGCTTTTAAAGCTGTTTCTAAAGTACTAATGGATGAGTACAATAGAAACATAATAACATTAGAAGAGTATAAATTTAAAATGGCATTTGCCAAAGGACAATATGGTATCAAGTAGAACTATAAAAACAGTATTAATGCTATTATTAATATCAATAGTAGTATTTACACTTGGAATATGGACTGTATTATTAGTAATATCATTAACATTCAAATACATAAAACTATGACACGAGTAGAATTAAACTGGGATAACAATACATTTAAGGCTTTTGATGTAGATTATATTGTTCAAGATAATCACTTCAGACCTTATACAATAAGTGACGATTGTACTGGAACTTTCAACCCAAGAGTTGCGAATGGTAATTACTATGGTTGCACAGTTGAGTTTGATGATAACGATCTTCCTGAAGACTGGGAAAAGATTGAAGAAGAAGTAATTTCACAAGTAATATTAGAATATAGATAAACCTTAAAAATAGAAATCATGAACGGTAAGTTAGACAATCAAGTATTAAAACTTTTTGCAGCGCTTTTGACAGCCATATTATTAACCTCAATACTGTTACTTTATGTGCACTAGAAAAAGAAAAGCCAGGTATCGTAAAATGCGGCTGTTCAATATTGAGTTCAATGTTCTGCGACGATACCACAATGAAATTAAAGTTTTATATAACCCAGGGAAGCAGTAGCCCTGGGTTTTTTATTACATGTACATTAGACTTCCAAGTGTAGCATATCGTGTTGCATCCCACAAGTGATTATACTTATCTTCAGGTTCATTCAACTTTATGCCATTTATAACCTTGTATTTATAGTTTTCTTGTTCCTTTCTAAAGTCTTCATCGCGAACTATGTGTATGTGAAACTTGTTCACTAAGCCATTGCCATAGTTGATAGAACCCCTAAATTTGTTTATTGCATAGACTGGAAAACCAGCAACCTTCAGGTCATTAATCATACCTGGGTCTGCAGAATCTGCCCATATTACGGCGTTTTCGTCTGGGATGATGTCATCGAGGTATTGACACAAGATTTCAGAGTTTGGTGTTGGTATATACAGTCTTTTGCGTAGGAATAGGTCGTGTCCTCTTTGACGCACCTGAACAAGTGCTGAAGGGTCAGATGTATACCCGAAGTCAAGTCCCCATACTTCTTCATCATAGTCTTGAGATAGAATGTCCCACTGAAATTCACTAATCCAGTTAACATTTGGATGCACTAGACCCTCCATCGCAGCACGAATACCAAGACCGTAAACCTTCCACTTGTAATTGTCGACAGTGCCCTGGCGTCTATTCTCAGGAGTATCTTCGTATGACAGAATCTTAGCCTTCTCAATATCTGAAATGAATGGATTATCCTTGAATGTAGTATGCAAAAATGCTACATCATCTCGTGGTATAATCTTATCATAAACCCAGTGTGATGTTACTTTGGGGTTGTAGTCACCCCACCAGAACATCCTTGTTCTCATTTCAGCCTGGTCAAAGAAATCATTCTCAATGTCAAGCATCTCGTTGCAATACATGAAGTCACAACTCATCCCATGCGCCTTGGAGGCTTTGTCGGCACCAATAAAGTTGATTTTGTTGCCCAGTAAGTCGAAAGTTACAACTTCTCGTGATCGGTCAAAAGGATGTTCAACCCCAAAATCAGTCATTCTCTTTTTGAAATCATCATATAACGTTGTTTTAAATGAGTTATATGTTTCTTTCAATATATTTATCGTGTAACCAGTACCTATGCGAGCTCCAATGTAATGAATAAAATCAACAGATGAAATTGTTTTACCTGATCTTGAAGAACCTTCTAATATAGCACCACGTTTAGATGGATTCTTCTGCTGCTGTACCAGAAATGCGAAGTTCCTGTTTATCTGTCTCTTGTTTTCCATAATCTAAACCGTTTAATTCTAAAGAACTCCAAGTGTTAATTGCCTTAATTTCAGCGTCAGTAGTTTCTTCCACAACAATTGCATCGATTTCCTCTATGTCTGGAAACAGATCGCTTACCGCTTTCCTTTTATCCTCATGAATATGAGTAACCTGTTCACTTAAGCCTAAATCCCTAATCATAATTGCAGCAGAGAAAAGACCAACCGCAGCACGTTCATATTTATGTGTGTATATTGCATTTTTTATGACGTCTACAATTTCTTTATATTCTGGTTCATTTGCGTATTTACAAAATGTGTTTGGGCTCATTCCAGCGAAAAGGCAAAAACCATTAATTGAAAGTGGTCTACCTAAGGGCACTTGTTCAACAAGACCAGTTTTTTGTACGAGAGTGTGTCTTACTAAAGGATTTGCTTCATTCCAATCCCAGTATTCACTAAACTTATCAAGTAATTCGTCTGGATAAAACAATCTAGGTTTTCCAGCATCAAGCTTTCTTAAAGCCCAATATTTATCTCCTTTTTGAAAAGTCATAATAAAAATGATTTAGTATTTATGAGGTTGAAGATAGTAAAAATAAATGAAATATGAAAGTGCTAAGGAGAGTTTTTTATAACATATTGAAAATCAATCATTTATAACGGAAAGTGCTAAGGAGTATAACTACAGTGCTAACAAAGTGCTCAGGAAATTCCCCTGTAACATATTGGAAATCAGCAAGTTATGGGCCAAAAGTGCTCCAGTGCTTTGACTTTTCCTATCTTTTAAATATATGGATTTATCCTATTTAACATTTTATTAAAAATTATTATTTTCTTGTTTTTATATAAAAGTAATAGCACTCAAGCACTTTTTAATATAAAATATTGGTTTTCAACAACTTACATTGATTACCCCTTAGCACTCCCTTAGCACTTTTTTGACCTTCATTAGCACTAAGTTGTACTCCTAAGCACTTTTCTCAAAAAACATCAATTTAACAATAATATGCAAAAAAATATTATAATTAAATAGAAATTATTGGTATGTTGAATGGTGTTAGCGATGTGTTGAAAAACATGTTTTTTGTTTCAAAATTTATACCTATATTTGTTTAAACAATAAGAGTATTACTAATGGACACAAACTACAAAAAATCAAGAATTGACGAACTTTACGTTGAATACGCAGATGACTTTGGCATGTGGACTAAACACTTGGATGATATGAGTAGTTCAGAACTTCCATTTGAAATTGAAGATTGGATGTATGACTACGCCATTGAGAAACAAATGGAGAATGTCATTAATGAGGGCGACCTGGTAGTAACAAGGCTGGGTTTGGTTGAGGGCAATTACTATGGAGAAATGCTTTACATTAATGATATGGAGTTAATTGAACCAACTGAAGTTGAAGACATTAATCACATTTGGTTAGCAGTTAAAGGAAAAAGTGGTTATTTATATTCAGTTCAAATGCTTAATAAAGTAAAATAATGGAAAAAATAGAACCAAAAATCGGCGAAGAAATCGAAATCGAAGGCATGAAGTTAATTTGTGTTCAAGATGATAATTGTCACAAATGCGCATTGTATAATAAGAAAATTGATTGCAATACAATAAAGTGTATTAACTTTCAAAGAGAAGATCTTGAAAACGTAATATTTACACTAAAAGACACATTATGAAAAAGACTGAATTGAGAGAAGAAATCATCAGACACATTAGATGTTATCAGAAAAACTTAACAGTTAAGTATTTGAGTGAGTTATCGGATGAAGCTTTAATTAATAATGTCCATCCAAGTTGTGAAAAGTTTTATGGAGAAAAATTAATTCCATGTAAATACAAAAAGTAATATTATGAAAAAAGTATTATTCAAGAAGTGGATTCCACGAAAAACCGAAAAGAAAACAGGTTTTAATTATGAAACAACTGTACCTGGTACTGGTTGTTATGAAAAAGATTTCACTCAAAAAGGTGAATTTCTTGCGTGGTGTATTGACTATATTGATGATGGAACTGGCGCATCATTTACAGTTGCATTAGTTATGATTGACGATGGAACAGTTGTAAAAGTTCTAGTTGAAAATATTAAGTTTATAATTGAAGAAAAAATTACTAATATATCTTCTAATACTATTAAGTACATTAGAAGCGAAAGAGTAATGTCAATAAACTTCCATTCATTTAAAACAGATGAAGAGGTTGTTGAGTATTTTGAGAATTTATTTGGAATTGGAAATGTACCTAAATGGTGGAGAGAATAATTATGAAAAAATGGGAATTAAAACTAGGTGACAAAGTTAGAGTTAAAAACTGGCTAAGTGATAATAGTAAGGCATCAGATGGTCTAATATTCTTAAAACAAATGAACTGTGAAAAAGAACTTACTGTTGAATCTATTTCAATTAATGGCAACCTTACAGTGTCTGAACAAAGACCATCATATTATTATTCACCTAAGTTTGTTAACAGGAGTTACAATCATGGTGACAAGTTTACAGTTCGCACTTACCTGCACGAGGGTGACCTTTGTGATGGTGGTTATTTCTTAAACGAAATGAGATCATCCGAACCACTTGAATTAGTTAAATACAACAAAGCAAATAGCATGCTTATGTCTAATGACTTTTATTACACACCAGAAATGCTTATACAATGGAAAGAGTAGAAGACTTTAAAGAGCTTGTTGTATTTGATGGCATTGACTATTATACAGCAAAAGAATGTAATGATGAAATTGGAGAAGAACTAATGTGTGTCTGCGATGACATTGAAAAAGCTGGTATTATTGCAAATGCACTAAACAGTATTAAATGACCTCAAAAAAACCGACGTCGAAAAAAGACGGTAAAATAAAAGACGAACTTTCACAGTTGTTTGTGAACCCTAATGGTGTATTGTGTTACACTGTTAAACTTTACGAAATAGATATTTATACAATGATTGGTGTACAGCCTTACTTATATACAAATGAAAGAGGTTGCATCAAAGGTTGGAGATATACACATATTTAAAAATTAAAATCATGAAAAAACAAGCTATTATTAATGCAATTAATGAGTATTGCGAACGCAGAAATGTTGAAGAGTTGACAATCGATGATATTATTGAGTACATGTCAATTAGCGGTACAAGTCTTAAATGGGAAATGTTACAATGTGTAGCAAACATATTTGCAAAAAATGAACAACGTGGACCACGTAGAGTGTTTACTGAAAATAATGAGTCAATACATGTTATCTCTGAAAATTTAGATGATGACATTGCAACACTAAGAAAAAATGCTGATTCATTAATAGATTCAACATATCCTGACCAAAACGTTATCTTTGAATACAGAGAAAATGGTTTTCTTATTATTATTGAATCACTAATTGGATTATAATATGCACGAATACTATTTAATACAAAGTTTCTTAACATCAGAGTTTTGGAACGAAGAAAAACAAGAGTTTGACTCTTTGGCAAATGGAACAAAATACTTTTCTCCACCAATAGAACAACTTAGTAAGAGAAAGTCAAACAATATACACTATCAGTTAACAAAAGCATCTGAAAAAAGAATATGCGTTATTGTTAAGATATACTGTAAATAACATGGCAAGAGACACTAGTAAAAACACAGAAAGACAGATTGGTGAAAAATTCATCGATATGTTCGACAATAAAGTTGTCGTAAAACAAGCAGAAATTGAAAACAGTTGTGTTGGTTGCATATATTTCTTTGGAAAAAGAGTTGAAAGAATGTGTCCAGGCAGACTTAATGAACTTGGGTATTGTACTACACATATGCGATCTAAAAAGGACTCTATAATCTTTAAAATCCGCGACTAATGCCAGGTGAAGTAAAAGTAAACACTAATTGGCACTTAAACACATCAATTGAGTTTACAGCCAATGGAATGTATGTACGAGTAAGTCTAAACATTGAGCCAGGACTTGCTAAATATCTCTCACCAAATAATGTAACACGTGGCAAACAAAGAACCGTTTATGCCCTGAGAAGTTTCATTGACTCAGATTTAGTATGCAAAGCAAACCTTGAAACTATACAAGGAATGTTATTACAAAACTGTATGAAAAACATTCGCATAGCAAAAGAAAAAAGAGAAAATGCAAACAAGAGAATTAATACTATCTCTAATAGATAAGTATAAAGAAAACAAAGCATGTCTTGGTGGTTCAAGAAGTTTGATGTTGAGAGATATTAATCTTGGAAGAACACCAGTTGATATTGATATAATAGTAAATAAACAAGTTGATTTAAATACTATTGAAGAAGAAATTAATTCTTACAATGATAAAGTTATTTCTACAAGAATTAATGGCATAAAAGTTGACTTTCTTCTTGAAGAAGAAGATTATTCAATTGAGACAATATGTGGTATACCATGTATAAATATTGAATCACTGCTTGCAGCTAAAAAAAGATATAATAGTGGTAAACACATTGAAGATATTAGAATTATTGAAAATAACTTATTTAAAAATCAAAAAATGAAAGAATTAGAAGATTACACTGAAAAAGAGTGGTTAGAAATGTCACAATGTGATGTTGAAAACTTAATTAAGTTTACGGCAATTAATAGGTGCATACCTATACCAGAAAAACCAGAGTTTATTCAAGAAGAGTATAATGTAGAAGTTAACAGATTTTTTAGATCTGATTTATTTCCAAATATGTACTTTAATAATGCAGAAACACTTGATTCAATTATTAACATTGTAAAAGATAATGACAATGTTAAGTTTGGCGAACAATACAGGTATTTCTATCATAATGGAGTACAAGTAAATAAAATTTTAAACAAACCAAAAGAAGGTTTATTTAAAGTTGATTTTGTACATGGTGTTGATGAGAATGTATACGAGAAAATTGAGGTTAGTCTCAAAGAAAAGAACAAAAGAGAAGAGTTGTACAAAACACAATTGGGAGAGTATAAACAAGCTTGTACAGAAATCAATGAAATTCGCGATTTCATTAGTACACAAATTGAAAAAGCTCATTACAACGAATCACTTCGTATTAATTTCTCTTCAAAATTTGAGAAAGATTATATGCCATTAATAAGTGACACTAAAAAAGCGTTAGAGTTATTTACAAAAACATATAAACTTGATCAGTTTGTAGTTGACTATATTGTTGAAAAATACAATATTCAATAAACGTGCTAAAAAACATACACATTTTATAAATTGTATTGTTTTTTTTATTATATTTGTATATAATTAATTATTCACAATTTAAAAATCACAGTCATGAGTAGCTTAGTAAAAGAAGACCTTGCAAAACTTAGTGTTAAACAACTTGAAAAGTACAAATCAGGTATGAATCCTGAAACAGATGCTGAAGACATCGCGGTTGTCAATGAAGTTATTGCTGAAAAGACAAACAGCATTGATAAAGTAAAAAACGACCCGTCAGTTGCCACTGAAATTGAAGGTGCAAAAGACAAGAAGGCTGAAATTGAAAAACTTCGTGCAGAACGTGAAGAAGCAAAAGCCAAGGAAAAAGCTGAAAAAGAAGCCGCTGCCTTAAAACGCAAAGAAGAAAAAGAAAAAGAAAAAGCAGTGCGCGACGAAATTGCAGAACTTAAGGCTAAAGAAAAAGCTGAAAAAGAAGCCTTGAAGGCAGAAAAAGAAAAAGAAAAAGCTGGAAAAACTGCAGCCAGGTTAGCGAAACAAGAAGAACTCAAGGAAGCACGCAAAAAAGCTGCCGAAGAAATTGAACAACGTCGTATTGAACGCGCTGAAGCAGCTGAAAAACGTGCACAGGAAAACGCAGAACGTCTTGCGCAACTTGCGGCAAATCCAAAGCCAAACAAAACTCAAACTATCCGCCAATTACTAGCCAAGGGCTTCAGCAACCAACAGATTGCAGAAGAGACTGGTTTTGCTCGTAAATTTGTTTGCGATACTGTTTGGAGAATTGAGCAAGAAATTAAAACCCAGGAATACATCCAAAAGAAACGCGAAGAGCAAGCAGCTTCATTAGCAGGCGATGTTTCTTCGGCAGAAGAAAATACAAACACAGTCGCCGAATAGTGTTTGTGGTTAATAGTTTGATTTGATTTGAATTTAAGAGCAACCGTTTAAAATGGTTGCTCTTTTTTTTACAATTGTGTTTTAAAACATTCAAATAAATTTTAATATTAAATAATTAATGGCTATCTTTATGAAATAATAATAAGGAAATGGAAGCAAGTAAATTGAAGTTATTACAGGATGGAAACAAATTAAGAAAAGAACTTAATTTAGTTGTAAGGTGGAGGGTGTTAACAAGCAATGGTGGAAAAGCTAGAATTGTTGCATACCAAGACGCAAGAGACTATCAGAAAGCTCTTGATTATGTTTGTGGACCTGACCATTGGGAAAATGAACCAATGAATCTCAATGGAAAGATGTATATGCAGGTAAGAATTAAAATTGATGATAACTGGATTTCAAAAAGTGATGTTGGAACAGAAACATCAATAGAGTCAGTAAAAGGTGAAGCATCTGATGCGTTTAAAAGAGCGTGTGTGGTATGGGGCTTGTTTAGAGATCTATATGACTATGATTATATAGTGTTAGACTTCGACACAAGAGATAAGTGTCCGGTAACACCAGATGGAATAAAATTAAAAACACCAGATGCAATATCTACTTATTGTAATGGAATAAGTAAACCAATGGGTAGTTTAATAAATTTATACAAAACAATTGGTACTAACGTTGTTAATGAAAATGAGCAACTACTTAATGCTTTTGGTGTTATTAAGGAATACATTAAACAAAATCTATAGTTATGTTTGAACAAGAAGAGGAAGACCTAAAAAAACAAATTGAATCATCAAATAAAAATGAAGAAATTATTGATGAATCAAAAGAAGTAATCTTACAAGGTTCAAAGAACTGGTTTAAAATGCGACTTGGTTTATTAACTGGTTCAAAATGGCCAAGTATAATGACAAAAGGAAGAGGTTCTAAATATGGTGATACATTTTATAAAATGTTATACACGATATTTGTAGAGCGCGATTTGTCTGATGATGGTATTGATCTTTATGTTGAAGAAGAATATAACAAAGAGTTCAGACAAACAAGATGGGGAAACAAGTATGAACAATTTGCTCGTGAAGAGTATGAAAGAATAACTGGTGATATTGTTGATCTAACAACATTCAAAGTATCTAAAATACTCCCATGGATTGCAGGTTCATTTGATGGTGAGATTCCTTCAAAAAATAAAATAATTGAAATAAAGTGTCCATATGACCCAGTTGTTCACATTAAAAATTGCGAACTTGCTGAAAGTGGAATAACAGATAAGCATACATACTATCCACAGATTCAATGTAATATATTTGTATCTGGTGCTGATTCATGTGACTTTATTTCATACGACCCACGTCGCAAGACAAATAAAATTGTAGTAATAAATGTACCAAAGGATGATGCATTTATAGAAAAAATGATCACCAGAGGCACTATTCTTGATTCAGCATGTGATTTGATGTTTAGTGACAATTTGACGGCTGAAGATGCGGTTATTCTAGCAGAAAAATATTACAAAGATGGAAAAATCTGATTACATAGAATCAGCTGAACTATTTGGTCTAAAAACTAAAATACAAAGAGATGTGTTTGCATGTTTTTTAGAATTTCAAGTAGAGGTTGTTGGTAGTGACTTTAGTTTAGTGCATGAATTTCTATTACTTTTAAGTAACTCAAGAGAAATTCCAGATGACCCGCTTGATATATTTTATGGAATATGCTTAGTATTTCCAATGACAAAAATAAATATATTTAAACTAATAAGGCTATATTTAGACGAGTATGGTCAACTTGAATAATAATTAATAATTAAAAATCATTAAAATGGAACGTGCAAAGATCAATTTGGCAGCATTGCCATCACACAAAATCGTAAAAGTAAAAGTAGGCGGAGAAGAAGTTGAAGCAATTCTTATCCCAATCGCAAAAAACAATTTATTCCTTAGTGATAAGGGAAACGTATTCATGGACCTTGTTTTGTTCGAAAATAAAGAGCCATTAAAAGATAAGGATGGTTTGATCATTCAAACACACATGATTAAACAGTCTTTACCAAAAGACATGCGCGAAAAACAAACAAAAGAAGAAAAGATGAATCAACCAATTATTGGTTCAGCTTGCATTATTGGTAGTTTTGTTCGTGACGAAAAACCAGCAGTACAAGACGACGACGTCTCAACACCGGAAGAGGATGATCTTCCATTCTAAAATACTTGCACTAGTTGCATTGCGTTCAGGTTATTTTAATTAGATTCGTTTTGCCGCATAGATGAGCAGTCTATGCAGGGGGATTGCAAATGTTGATATATGGTGCAGTACCGTAGGTTCGAATCCTACTCCCCCACTAAATCAAGTCAAATATGTTGAAGTTATATGATTATCAAAATCAACTTAGATATAAGACTAAGTTGGCAATGATAAATGGTAATAAAAGAATATTAATACAGTCACCAACAGGAAGTGGTAAAACTGTTACATTTTCAATGGACGTTTTTGAATCTGGCTCTAAAGGTTACAAATGCCTAATATTAACAGACAGAATAGAATTATTAAATGGAACAGATGGAACACTTGGAAAATTTAACATTGAGGCAACCACAATAACAAGCGGCGCAAAATACCCACCAAATAGTTACCATCATTGCATAGCAATGTCACAGACTTTACGTAGAAGACTAAATTCTGATATATGGTTGAAATTTATTAGATCATTTAAATTAGTAATAATAGATGAAGCACATATACAAGAATTTAATATATACTTTGAGAAAGAAGTATTTACGAAAGATCAATATATATTCGGATATACAGCTACACCGATTAGATCAAAAAAGCAAAGACAATTATCAGAGGACTATTCTGTATTAATAGAAGGTCCGCAAGTTCAAGAACTTATAAATTCAGGTCATCTTGTTAAAGACATGTATTATGCTCCAAAACACTTTGACCCAACTGGTATATCATTAAATACATTTGGTGAGTATAATGAATATGAAATGTTTAAAAAGTTTGAAGAAGTAATATCATATGATAGTATAATTAATAATTGGAAAACAATATGTAATGATACAATATCTATAGTATTCTGTTCAAACACAGAACATGTTTTAAATACATGTAAGGCATTTAATGATAATGGAATAAAAGCAAAATTTATAGTATCACCACTTAGTAAGCCAAAGTATGATGATGAAATGACAGATGAGCAATTTGTTTCTTATAAAGAAAAATTAATACTATATGAGAAATATATTGATTATATGTCTAAGTATTCTGGAAATAGAGATGATGTAATTGAAGATTGGAAATCTGAAAAATTTAAAGTACTTGTAAACACAAATATATACACTAAAGGTTTTGATCATAAACCAATAGAAACTGTTATTGTACTTAGAGCAACAACATCAGAGGCACTATGGTTGCAAATGCTTGGAAGAGGTAGTAGAACGTTTGAAAATAAAACACACTTTAATGTTCTTGATTTTGGTAGTAATGGCGAACGTCTTGGTATGTATGCTCAAGAACGTAAGTTTTATCTTAATCATGATCAAAGAGATTCAAATGGCGTAACACCAGTTAAAGAGTGTGGACTAATAAAAGGAATTAAAAAAGTAGACAAGAATAATAATGCAGGATGTGGATGTCTAATACTTTCATCACGCAAGATCTGTAACTACTGTGGTTATATATTTGAGCAAGAAAAAGTTGAAATTGATATAGATTTAGTGCATATAAACTATAATTTTGATGATACTAAGTCTGATTTAAAATACAACGACTACGAATTTGGTAAATTAGAAAGAAAAGCAGAAGAACGTGGGTATAAGTTTAGTTGGGTAATAAACCAGGTTATAGCACTTGGTGGCATTGATGCTTTGACAGCATTCAGAGATTATAAAAATTATAAGACAAGTTGGATATTCTCAATAGAAAAATCATATGCTGAATCAATAAAGAGGTATAATGAAAAAAACAAAGAAAAAGTGCTTGAGTTGCCAGAGGAAATTGAAATCCAAGGGAAACTATTGTTCTAAATGTCAAAGATTAAAAAACCCATATAAATATGCATACCAAACACTTAAAGATAATGCAAAAAGAAGAGGTAAAGAATTTTCACTTACGTTTGAACAATTCTGTGAATTTGCTATACAAACAGATTACATTGCTCGCAAAGGAATCAGAAAAAACAGCATTCATATTGACAGAAAAAATGAGAAACTTGGTTATACAATAGATAATATTCAACCACTTACAAATTCAGAAAATGTAAGAAAGTATCTTAAGTATTACTGGGATGAATATAATAAGAAAATGAACTTTGAATTTAAAACTTATAAAGATGGAGAAAAAAAAGAATGTTCTGGAGAAAGTGACGGATATAATGATTCACCGTTCTGAGGAAAAAGATAGGGAGTATGGTCCATTTGATGAATCACTTGAAAGAGCAGCTATAATTGCTACTCAATTAACTGGTATTGAAATAACAACAGAAGTATTCATGAAATGTATGATTGCTTTGAAACTTAGCAGAATGCGTTACAACATGAAGGAAGATACCATAATGGACGGTATTGCATACATATATGGTGCATATGAATACTCTGTTAAATTAAAAGAAGAAGTTGAAAACTTACCATTCCTATCTAAAGACAATGAATAACTTATTTGAAAGAAGATACAAAGAGTTGATATTTGATATATTAACCAATGGAACTGAAGAAGAAGTTCGTGATGGAAATAAGGCTATAACAATGTTTGGCAAGAGTCTTGAGTTTCAGTGTGTATTGAATGTTTTTCCTCTATTAACATCAAAGGAAATGTTCTTTAAGAATGTTAAATTTGAATTAAAATGGTTATTAGATGGTCTTACAAATGTACACTATTTGAAATCAAATGGTGTATCAATATGGGATAAGTGGGCTGATGAATCCGGAGATATTGGTGATACATATGGAAGACAACTACGTAGTTTCAATGGAATTGATCAACTAAAAACTATAATAAAAGAATTAGTTGAATTTAAAAGAAGTAGACAATTAGTTATTTCATTATGGAATCCAGTTGCAATATCTCAAGGTAATAGAAGACCATGTTATCCGATGTTTCAATTTCAATATTCTGGTGGAAGATTAAATATAGCAATAACACAAAGAAGTGCAGATGTTTTTGTTGGTCTTCCATATGATATTGCATTTTTTACATTAATGTTAAGATTAGTATGTGCATATATTGACGAAGCACCTGGAAAGGTATTAATAAACATAGCTGATGCGCATATTTACGTAGAACACATTGAAGCATGTAAAAGATACTTAACCAATGAAACGTTTGATTTACCAAATTTAAGGTTAAATGGACAAGATATATTTAACTTTGAACCAAAGAATGTTTGGTTAACGGACTATCAACACTGTGAGTTTATTAAGGCAAAAATAATCATTTAAACTAAACAACTATGAAAATTACAAAAGTTAGAGATGTAAAAACACCATCAAGAGGTACATCTGGTTCTGCTGGAATTGATTTCTTTATTCCAAATGATATAATAACAAGTAATACAAACAACAAAATTTTTATTGCTCCAGGTGAAAGTATTTTGATTCCATCTGGAATTATAGCAAATATACCACATGGTTATATGCTAACAGCTTTTAATAAAAGTGGTATTGCTTCAAAGAAAAAATTACTAGTAGGTGCTCAAGTTTGTGATGAAGATTATCAAGGTGAAATACACATAAATCTTCACAATGTTGGTAGTAGTTATGTTACAGTTGAACCTGGTGAAAAAATAGTTCAATTTATACTTGTACCAGTTTTATATGAAGATATTGTTGAAGTTGCTGTTAATGAACTTTTTGATTCAACAACAGAAAGAGGTGCTGGTGGGTTTGGACATACTGGAAATAAATAAACATGGAATACAAAATAACTGTATTTAAAAGCATGACTTCTGATATACCATTTTATTATGATGTATCAGAGGTTTTGTTAAGTATTAAAAGAGGTAAGAATAAAGACTTAATAAGTAAAATACGCTCTGAGTCTGATAAAGAAAAAAGAGATAGACTTAAAAAGAATTTATTCTATATATGCTTTTCTGGTGAGTTTAGAAAGAGACTAAATGAAGAACTTGTAGAACATTCAGGTTTGATATGCCTTGATTTTGATAACTTTCCAAATAAGAAAACACTTGACACTTGGTTAAATAAAATAAAATCAAACATACATTGTTTTGCTGCATTTATTTCTCCATCTGGTATGGGTATTAAAGTATTGTTTAAAATACCAAAGTGTAAAACAAATGATGAGCATAACCTAAGATTTGACGCTATTCACAAATACTTTTCTAATTGCGAATACTTTGACAAAAATGGAAAAGGAATGAATAGAGTTTGTTATGAAAGTTACGACCCAAATGTATATGTAAATAAGGATTCTGAAATTTTTACTGATATATGCACAAACGTAGTTGACAAAAATGATAGATTATCATCAATTAAAGCAACAGTTGATTCTGATGCTTATACTGTATTTAATAAATTAATAACGTGGTTTGAAAATAAATATAATCTTAGAAAGGGTTCTAGAAATGAAAACCTTTTTTATCTTGCTTCAGCATGTAGAGACTATTCTATAGATGAAAATATTGCAACAGTTTTAATATATAACTACGCATCAAATAAAGCAGATGACTTTTCATCAATATCATCAGAAATACCAATAATAATAAAGTCTGCTTATAACAAAGTTTCTGCTGGAAAAAAGATGATAGTTATACCAACAGAAGCTATTGCTAGTGATGAAGATAAAGAAATTGATCTATTATCATTTAATGTTGATTTTGATGAAGTTGTTGTTGAAAATATTATTGAAGACACTAAAATTGAAGATGTTAAAGATGAATCAGATGAAAATAAAATTCCAGCATTTTGTGAATTTTGGAAATGGTCTGGTACTTCAAATAAAATAGATTTCCTTAAACTAAAGAAATTCCTACAAGATAATGGTTTTTATAGATATGAGTTAAATGAAAAGAACTTTATATTTATAAGAGTTATTGATAACTCAATTCAAGAAGTTGATGTTAGACATATAAAAGATTTCATGTTAAGATGTCTTGAAAGTTGGGATAAGACTGATATATATAACATGATTGCTGAAAATACTAAACTTAAAAAGGAATATCTTAACTATCTAGACCCACTTAAAATAATATGGAATAAAGATACAAAAGATATATGTTGGTTGTACTTTAATAATACTGCGGTTAAAATAACATCTGAAAGTATAGAACTTGTTCCATATATTGAACTTGATGGATATATTTGGAAAAATCAAAGAATAAAAAGAAACTTTAAAACATTAAGTGAATCTAAGTCTAATCAAAATGATTTTGCAAGATTTGTTTCAAATGTATGTGCATCGAGTGAAAAAAGAATAAATAGTTTTAGGTCTGCAATTGGTTATTTAATGAATAGGCACAAAAGTAAGTCAACTGCTAAAGCTGTAATATTTAACGACGAAATAATAGCAGACGAAGCAATGGGTGGCACTGGGAAAGGCTTAACAATGCAGATAATAGGAACGGTTAGAAATGTTGTTTTAATACCAGGCGCTGACTTTGATACTGGAAAAGATTTCGCATGGCAACGAATTGGATTTGATACTGATATAGTTCTAATAGATGATATAGAGAAAAACTTTAAGTATAAAAAACTATTTACATTTATAACCGATGGGTGGCCAATAAGAAAACTTTATCAAGATGAAATATTCTTACCACCAGAAGATTCTCCCAAGGTTGTTATAACAACAAATTACTCGTTGAAGGGTGATACAGATAGTTACGAAAGAAGAAAATTCGAATTAGAATTGCATGCTCATTATAGTAAGAAATATCAACCAATAGATGATTTTGGTAAAGAGTTCATAACCGAATGGAATGCAGAAGAAAAAAATCTTTGTGATAACTATCTTGCATACTGCGCTAAATACTTTCTAAAAGAAGGTTTAGTTTCTCCAAGTTATATTAATTTGGAATACAAAAAGCTAATTGTTAATACCTCGATAGACTTCGCATCATTTGCTGAAACATATCTAAAAGACAACTTAAGATATGTAAAAAAAGACATATACGCATTTTATAAGAATGAAAACGGGCTCGGCCCGTATGACTTTCCAAATCAGAAAATATTTACTGACTGGATGGTATATTGGGGTAAATATAAAAATATGAATACTATAAGCAGATCTGGGGCTGGTGGTTCTGTTTTTGTATATGGACAAGGTTTAAAAGAATGGAAAAATCCTAAAAACGAAATTGATTTCTAATGAGAAGTATAGGAAGAAAATTAGGTTTAAAACCTATTGAAGTTTTAAATCTTATTGATATTGAAGAAAGAATAAACAGGAATAAGTTTATGTCTATAGAAGATTTCAGAGAAATGTTAACCTATTTGCCTGGATTAACTACAGCATTAACTGAAGCATTACAACTTCCAATACATGAAGCTATTTATATTGTAAAGAAAAAGAAATACTCAAGTGTATTGTTACCTGATTTAATTTGTGAATATAAAGTAAGGATTGGAATAAATATAATATAATGGCAAAACACGAGTTTATAATAGATAATTCGGTTGATATAACTGAGTTGAGCGACATAGTTAAAGTTGAAGTATGTAAATATTGCGATGTTAAACTATGGACATGGACAAAAAGATTTAAAGATAATTCAACAAAAGATTATCAATACATGTTTGTTGGAAACACACAATATTGGAATCCAGATGAAGATTGTAAAGATACATATGGATTAAGAAAACTAAAAGAAAAGAAAAATGAAAAGCAACTTGAATTATTTAAAGTTTGACACACTTATTTGGTTACTAATAGGTTTATTTTTATCAATATTATTGTTTCACTTATTAAATTAAAATCATTATGAAAAAACTATTATTAATTATCAGTTTACTACTTACTATTGGTGTTAGCGCCCAGGACAAAAAAGTCATCAACGGAAACGAGAGAAAACCAAATGGAACTCCAATTGGAAATTCTGAATCGCAGCAAAGACTTGATGTTACCGCTGAAAAAGCGAAAGCCCAGCAAGCAGCCATAACAAACATTCAGCAATACTTTGACATTTCTGCTGAAGGTACACTTTACCCAAAAGGAACGTTTCCCAGGAAGGTAGATACTACAAAAGTTCTTGTATTATACTCGACACTGGACAAGGTAACTGGCGAGGATGGAACGGAATTTACCTCTCCTAAAGTATTGCAAAAGGTAATGTATGTGCTTAACAAACCAAACTCGTTTTCTGCCATGGATTACTTTGATGAAAATATGAAGCCAATAGGTAAAGAATTAATTATTTGGCAGACAAAAGAATTTCCTAAAAAGTAAAAAAAAAAATATATGCCACTATACTATAAATATAGTGGCATACTTAAATAAATATTATGGCAACACGTGGTAAAGCTGAGGAAGCTATTATACAGTCAAACTGTGTAATATGGTTATGGAATAATTATCCAGAAACAAGGGGTTTATTTTTTGCTGTTGAAAATGAAGGTAGTAGACTTAGTTCAAAACTAATAAAAGACTCAATGCTATATATTCAAGCAAATATAACAAAACCGGCATTAGTTTCAAATAAGTGCAGGGAAATAATAAATATGTGCATAAAAGGAAACCAAGTTGCTGGTGCACAAGCTAGATCAATGGGTGTAACAAAGGGTGTTTCAGACTGTTTGTTTATGTGGAATAAAACAATTTATTGTTTTGAATTTAAAACACAAATTGGCAGACAATCCGAACATCAAGTTGAGTGGCAAAAAACAGTTGAAAATAATAATTATGAATACTTTTTAATAAGAAGTATTGATGATTTTCAAAAAATAATAAAAAAAATAATATCAAAAATTTGACCATATTCGAGTTATTTTTTTCATTGATATATATTTTATCACTAACGAAAAAATAATTGGAATATGATTGAATTTTCAATGATATATGGCCAAATTTTAATCGATTTAATGGTATATGAAACACGTTTTAAAACATGAGATTTATGGAGATGTTTTATTTGATACTAAGACTCAAACGTTTCAAATAATTGATTATGAACGAATATATGGAGAGTCTCTTGTTGATATTAAAAAACATGATGAAATAAAGATGTTTAATGGTGGTAAAAAACCATTTAGATACTTTGATTCCATTGGCGATTTTATTAATACGACTGTTAGTAAGTGTGTTGTTCCGTTAGTGTGTACTGGTATTAAACAAATAAAAAGGAGAACTATGGCAACATTAATTGATATAAATAATACAGTAATAGAACTGTATAATGTTGAAATAGGTGGAACAAACATGTATGGCAAACCAATATGGTTGAATAATAAAATAGATAATTTATATAATGGTAGGTGTTACTTTTGTATAATAGAGAGAAATACAAATTCAATAAATAATTTCCTACTAATAAACACAAAGGAAATAACAAAGGGAATGCATGAAGCACTCCCTTTAGAAAACATAAACAAGTAGACAGAAAAGAAAACCTAACTTATGTGTATAACTATATCATCATTTGATGATTGAAGTTTTAATAAGAGTTTTTCGAATGTATTCTTGCTTTCTGACAATATTCCAATAGCTTTATTGAATCCAACAAGTATACATCCAGATGTGTGATCTTTGTTAATGCCATTGTGTATTCGTATTCCATCAAAACCAGGTACGTTTAACAATAGTGGCATTAATCTTTTAAATCGATTTGACATGTTGATAATAACTTTATAAGTGCCAAATGGAATACAGGTTTCATCTTGAATCTTTTCTTCACCGGCATCTTTTAAGTCACCATCGTGATTTAAGTCGCGATTTTTGTCTTCGAGTGTATCACAAAAATACTCACCATTAATAAATAATTTACCAATTGTATAAGTATCTTTAAATGCAACTCTTTTTAACTCAAGTTTCATTACTTATTAACACCAGTAACACCGGCATCTTTAGCAAAAAAACCAAGTAAACCAATAATAACAGCGGTAATGACATCTTTGATATCTGCACCACCTTGTAGTAATGGAACTGCAATTTGAACTGCTGCTCCAACTAAACCAATTGCTGTTGTTTTCCAGTTTTTCATTACTCTTCAGCTTTTTCAGAAATTTCTTTTACTTTTTCAAGTGACTTATTAATAATTCCACTTGTAAACATGAGAACTGATTTGAAAACCTGTTCTTCATAATCTATAAATGGAATGTCAACAACTGTTGCAAGTTGTTTAGAGCAATATTCAATGAATCCATTTATATCCCTATTTTTCAACAAAGAATAAAATTCATTGATTTTAATTTTAAGTTCAGTATTTGCGGTTTTACCAACAACTTCGTCATCAAGATATGCTATTATGAGTTCAAATAGCATGCGATCTTTTCTTTCAAGCAAACTACCAATGCTTATTAAGCCAAAAAGCTTTCTTTTTGATTTAAAAATTGCATCGAAGTCAACAAGACCATCAAGAAACTTGGAAATATCTTTTTCCATTTCCTTTGTTAGAAATCCATTGTCTCCCATAACTTAATTTTTAATTATATACGTGTCTAACTTGTCATTCAGGGATTTAAAATCATCACGTGATTCTTTACGCATAGTTTCAACCTTTTGCTCTATCTGTGTAAGTCTTGATTCTTGAACTGCAATGCTTGTTATTGTCATTCTATAAAATGCAAAAACTCCAATTGCTAATGCAATTATAAAACTTCCAAGAATACCAGTTAGAGTGTTTATAAATTTAGATTCTTTCTCAGACATTCCTATTACTTTTAATAGTTATTATTCTGGTATAAAAATCAAGTACTTTACAATTAATCTTTATTCTATATTTTTTTGAAAATATATACTTGAATAAAATGAACGCATTGATTTTCATAAAGATATAAATTTTTATTCAATAACAAAAATTTTAAGCAATATATTTTAATAAAATGCTATCAACAATACCACTCCACAAAAAGTAAAATACGAAAATGCTAAAAATAAATCAACTTGTAAATTTTCTTTATTTTTCATAATTTATTTATTTAATTAGTTACCATTATATAAAACTTCTACATAAACATTAGTAATTATAGTCGCACCACTTGTATTTGTTATTTGTAATACATATGAACCAAGTGAACCACTGTGATATTCTGAAATAAAAACACCACTACCTGGATTTCCAGATACAATCTCTTCATTCATAATATTAAATGAACCATCAAAATAGTTATGGTATATTCTCATTCCATAACCATATATTGTGTTGTTTCTTATTATAGTATAAGTTACCCTTACTATTGAATATGTTTTATCAGATGTTAATAATGGTTGATCTGTTGATGTTCCAGTATTTATTGTATGTTTTGCAGTAAATGAACTTCCAGAACCATTTGATGCAGAGGTTATTCTACCTTTTGCATCAACAGTTATATTTGCATTATTATATGTTCCAGCGGAAACACCTGAATTTGGTAAATCATTTGTAACAAGTGCTCTATAACTTGGAACACCACTAGTACCATCTGGTGAAGCTAAATGTAAATTGGCTGTTTGACTACTTAACGAATATGCTATATTTGGCGTAGTTGTTGGATTTGTAACTGAGACAGTTGCAAAATTTCCTCCAGTTCCAGTTAATATATTACTTGTTGATACAGACGAAACTCCTCCACCGTCTCCTGATGGCGCAGTCGCGTAAGTAATTCTCCCATCTGTAGGATTAAAAAACAAGGCATATCCAGTAGAAACATTTCCTATAGCAGACGACGCATACAGCGTACCATCTGATAAAAAATTAAATCTTGTAGCAGATGTATTCCCAATCAAAGTCATAATTGGAAGCGATGAATTTGCGGCTACCTGAATACCTAAGCCTCCAGCATTTGCGTTTGTATTATTAAAATATGATATATATCCACTATTAGATGTTGACTTACTAACATACAATCCAACGTTGCTAAGTGACGCAGACCCAATTCCAACATTTCCAGTTTGATAGTTTATTCCGTATGTATCATTGTTCCATTGACTTGTAAATGTAGGTGTAGCGAATATACCATTACCATTTAAAAATTGATTCGCATTCCCAGTTAGTGCTATTGTTGAACCCCAAGAAGTGCCACCTGATACTACTGCCAATCCAGAACCAGTTGGATAAACCATTCCACCACCAGATGGCGCTGTTCCATATGTTACTTCACCATTATTTGAATTATAATATAAAATATTTGTAGAAGTTTGATTTTGAACTGAATACAAATAAGTATTATTTGTTGCAAATTTTGCATTTTGATAAAAAGCCCCTGCGGTTTGACCAATATAAACAGCGGCACCATCATACCACAACTCTCCATATCTACCAGTAGATGGATTTGTGTCAAAGTCTGAATCCATAAGTCTTAACGTAGGAGATGGACTTCTAACTTGTAAGATATGGTATGTAGAACCATCTATAATTTTAAAATTATCTGTTCCTTTTATTGTACCGTCTCCTGTCCAAATACCAATTTGATTATTTACCGGTGTTCCCACTTTGTATACATCTCCTCCAGTTGGTATTACTATATTTCCAATGCCAAATAAAGAATAACCATTAATTGTGTTTAATGACACATATCTAGCGCCATTTGTTCCATCTGCAGCAAGTACTTGATTTAAACTTGAACCTGTTGATAAGATATTAATCCCTTCTGGATAAGTATAACTAAAATTACCACTACCATCGTTTTTAAGGAATCCAGATGCGTTAGACAGTGCTCCAAAAGTTCCATCGCTAGATGCTGTTGTCAGGCGTGTTCCGGTACCTGAAAGATTAGAAATTTTTACGCTACCATTATGATAAAACACAATCCTATTACTCCAAGAACTTGAATTATTTCTACTCTGAAATACCATTGGGTTAACTCCTCCACCTATATCTTGAGAGGTAATCCTCCACCCAGACCCACTTTGATAGTTTGAACTAAATATTTCAATTCCACCATCCCTAGTTTGTAAACCTATCTCGGTATCTTCTCCAATATATTCTTTGTCAAATAATCTGATTGCACCTTTATATGTCGGCTCACCACCGCCTCTGTAATCAAAAAGAAAAGAGGTTGTTGATATATTTGTTGCAATAGAGGTATTCACGAACTTAGTCCCATCCCAATAAGGCAAGTAACCTGAACTCAAAGAGGAATGTAGGTTGTTGCCGTTGAGAAGGTAACCAGTACTATTGACTGTACTTGAGAAAACAGCATTTCCTCCAAATCCAAAATACAATCTGGATATATCAGGAGTTCCACTAAGTACTGAACTTTGTTTAATATCAAAATCGCCATATTCCTGATTATCCGTATTAATGCTCCAATTTCTAACATTAGTTGAGTTTGTTTTAGTATTCTTAAATAAAATACCTGCGCCATAATCTCGCATTGCTATAACTGATACCCCTACAACATCTAGTGTTGTGGTGCCGAATAAACCACTACCATTAACCTGAAGTGCATTTACTCCATCATTAGTAGCTGTATTTATTAATACATTGCCCCCTAATGGATTTATACTTAATTGTCTTGCCGCATCTGAACTATCAACAAAACCTTGTATTGAAGGCTCAGAGCCAGAATCAACCCCAAATTTTATCCCCCTATTGACATACGTATCAGCTAATTTGATATTTGAATTAACCCCGGCAACCGTTAATGCGCCATTAAAATACCCACTACCATTAACAGCTAATTTGTTGTTGGTTATTTCTGTACCTGTCGAGTAGCCTATACCAACGTTTAAAATTGAATTAAACCTGACAACTTCTACTGGGTTCCAAAATCCAGAAGTATTTACACCAAAAACTAAATCTGTGTTTGAGTTGCCTGTTGCAGTACTTTCCCCCCTGATATAAGCTTTACCTATGCCAGATAGGTTATTATAACTTTTAAAAACAAGTTCTGAATAATTTCCAATTGTTGTTCCAATCGTATTTAAGAAAGTACTAGTCCCATCCGTATAAATAGGGCTATTCCCCAACCCACTAGCATCGCTAATGTGATAAGGAATATAACCATCAGTAAGGTTAGTTAGTTTAGCTGTTGTGGCTTGAATAGAACCGTTTGGAACAATTACATTGAAATTAGTTCTATCTAATTGAAGTATATCCAAACCTCCTGTACTATTGTAAAAATGTAGCATTTCGCCACCAGCATATTGCCCTATTCCTGAAGTTTCTGTTAGAAACATTATGTCAGAGCTATTCCAAACTGATGATTGTTGATACCCTAATTTGCCAACTTGAAATGATTGCATTACACCACTTCCACTAATATTAAAATTGCCTATTTGCTGACTTATTCCATTCCAAATATACGCCGTACTACCACTTGCAGGAGCTTTCCCAGCCAACGCATCAAATAAAGCATTTTCACTTGGTGCTTTGTTTGTTACTCCGTCATTTATTTGATCTTCAACAACTGCTGCTTGAGCTCTTGCATCAGTAAAGTATAGATTTGTATTCTCAGTGATATGAGAAGTATTTAAAGTAACAACACCTTGTTGACCATTTACTGACACTACGTTATCAGTGCCAACCGAACGTTCCCAAGTCGTTCCATTATAGATAACCCAATCACCGGAGTAAAAACTTATTGGTCCACTTCCAAAATTAACTGTACCGGCTAAATTATTTTTATAAACCCAACCAGCAGTTCCAACTCCATCTGTTAAAGTAGGTGTATTTGTTAATGCAGACCAAATACCTTTATAAATCATTAATGAAGCTGGTAATTGTGAGAATGGCACTTTGCCACCAGCATCTAAAGTAGCAACACCATTATTAGCCCCCATCTCAGTACGCTTGACTTGCGCATCATTAGTTACGTTACTTAAACCAACGCTTTCTTTTGTTAATGTAACATTAGTAGCTAATCCACCTGAATCAAATCCAGCTATTGTATTTATAGTGCCAGTATGTCCAGCTTTATTCCAAACCAGTGATTCATGTGATAAATCACTATGATTTCTAACTCCAGAGTTTTGTATTGCACCTTCCCAAACACGTGGATATGCTGTTCCATTTAAAGCATCTTTTTGAATTACTATTTTACCAACATAAACCGTATGTGAAGTCATTACAGATGGAGTTGCAGGCTGTAACTCATTTATAGCGTCAGATTCTTTATTATATTGATTACCATGTATAAAGTAAACTTCATTGTCATCACCAATATATCTCCAAAAATATTTAGATACCCAATAACTATTGTTAAGTGATAACCTGTTTACTCCATCAGAATAATATGTAGCATCATATGATGTTCTTTGTATTTTATTCCAAACACCACTTGATAAATAATACTCATACATTAAACCAGATGTTCCAGCGATATTTTCAGGCATATTATCATAATACTGAACCGCAAATATTGCAGAACCAGATGAAACAATTGATTTTCTTGTAGGTATAGTAGATAATATTAAACCAGTCCACCTTATACCACCATTTATGTAAATATCTTTTATCATTAACTTATTAGCTAATAATATTCCATATAAATCATACTCTTCAAAGTGTACAGTTGTTCCCTCTCTTGTTGCTATTATTAATGGTATTTTTGTAAAATTATCTTTAAATATGGTATTATCAAGAGTTGAAGTATATGTTGGTGTACCAGAACCATAGTCAGCATATATAAAATTAACAACACCATCTGATAATGTTATTGTTGATGAACTTGTAATTGCTTTTTGTATAATTCCAGCACTACCATTTGCATTTTTAGAAAAATTAAATACACCATCATTACCAAGCGTAACGGTACCATCTATATTTTTTATATGTGTAGGCATTACCGCAACACCAATATGTAATGGTAAATTTTGCCCTTTAGCTATAATAGAATTAGTATTTAAATCAACATCTCTATTAGCATTATTATATGGAACTAAATATCTATCTGCATAGTATTTTGATATTATTCTCATTTCACCATAACCACCAAGTCTTGCCCAAAATGCAGAATCACCAATGTTAAAATAAAATGTAACATTATTTGGTGTTTGTAGTTGTTTACATGTTATTGGTTTAACTTCACCAGTTTGAGTATAACCAAAATAAAAAGAAAATAAAAGTAGTATTAATATTATTTTTTTCATATTATTTAGATATTTCTATTAGTCCAGACATTTCATCAACACTCCCAAATGTTATATATAGTATTTTACCATTACTATATACTTCATATTGTTTTTCAGATCTTTCTAGTAAATTACCATCAATATCTTGTTGAAATAGTTTACATTTTGGCTTATCACCATAGTCGTTAAAATATAATTCATCATAAGTATGAATTGGATAATCAATTGGTAATTTTGGTTCTATACTATTTTCAAATGGAACTCTTATTGCATTAGGGTCATTATTCCAAAGTATATCAAGTTCAATTGATTTACTGTATTCTGATGCAACTTTATCAAGATAATTTCTAAATATAGGCGCTAACACTGGAGCTCTACCAGAAAATACTGATTTATAGTAAACCGCTTCGCATGATATTGTTGGACAAACATTTGTTCTAAAAATATCAAGTACATCAATATAATTAATTGAAAATACACTTGTTTCATATGTATGACCAACATAATCCTGTAAATAATAACCAATCGCTTTTTCTTCAAATCCAACGTCATTAGCGTCTATTGACTTAAAATACACACGCCATTTTGGAAAGTTATCAACATCACCTTCTGATAATAAAATGCAATCAGTTATAAGCATTCTCCATGCTACAGTGTTTATATGTTTTATTAAATTACTCATTGAGATATAATAAGACTTATATTTATACTTCTTCTTATTGTAGCAAGTGAATTTATATATATAATATTATTATTAGATTTAAAACCACCGTAAGCATTGAAGAATGGTTTTAAAACTATACTATAGCCATCATTATCAATATAACTAATATTAATGCCAGCCAATTGTCTACCAAGATTGTGAGTTATTTTCAAGTCTATACCATTATTACCACTTGCTTCAAATAAAAAATCTGCTGTTCCTGGTCCTCTTGTTATAACTCCATTACATCTATTCGCAACCGAGTCTCCGTCTGGTAAAGTTATGGTATAAACAGATTGTTTGATAGTTACATCTGAAATTCCCAATAATTGCTTTAATTGTGTTAGTGTCAAATATTGAGGAGCACCAGGTATATTTGAATTATTGTAAAGTAATGAAAATGCTGGAAAATTAGCATGCTTAACAAGTGTTATTGCACCATTTTCAACTGCGAGTGATTCATATTTTTTTACAAGAGTAATTTTATCTCCCATAAACCAATACTCAACACCATTTATATTTACTGTTGAATATGGTAAACGATACTCAAATGGAAAATTATTTAATACATCTTGAATGCTTGTATATGGAACACCATTATTTAAATAATAATTAGAATCAACTGAAACAATTGAATCTATAAATTGAGCAAGTGTCATTTTTTTAGACTCTTCCCAACCAAAATAGTCAACAACAATCCAAATATCATTTGGGTTAATATACCCTACTTCACCAGATAATAGTTGAACATATTCGGATAGTGTATATATTCTTTTTTGTACAATTATTTCGTTTGCCATAATTATGTTATTGTGAAATTTCCAATGTTAGCAAATGCACTTACTGAAAAACCTATTGATATGGAATTACCAATAGTTGTATTTGACTTTATTCTATATCTAAGTTTTATTGTTGTAGTTTGATTTTCTAAATCAATTTTACCTGATTCTATTAAACCATAACCAACTTGTGTAGTATAAAATAAAGAATCTTGAGAACCCTTCAACATTATATCAATTCCAATTTTGCAACGTTGTGTAGTTGCAAAACTTCTTGGTATACTATTAACTAATCCTACATTTGTTAAACCTTCATATGTAGCAAAGTCTTTTAATATATTAGATGTTGATACAAATCCATTAACTTCCACTGCGCCAATCAAATCACACTGTTTGCTTGTTACAATATTATTTGAATCCAAACATAAAAATATTATACCATCAGAAACGCTGGCTGGATTTTGAATAGCATACTTAATATCTGTTGAAAATATTTCTGTTTTAAACTCTATACTTTTATCTTTATTTCTATTGTTTGAAACTATTTTATTATACTCAATTTTGTTGTCAATAAAGTCTGGATAACCAGAATTAAATTGTGTATATTTGAAAATTTCAAACATCATAGATTTGTCATATGAATATTGATTTGTATCAAATATAGATTCGTTAGTTCTGATGTCCTTAAAACCACCAATTAAATCAGAAAATTTCTTGTGTTCAATTCTAATATAGTTATTTGAATCTACAAACCATATTAGTGTTCCACAAAATAATTTATTTAGATCATTGAATATATCATTTATAGTATACTTTGGTATTTTTTTTATGACATTATCCTCAGATGGCAATAAATCTCTTGTAAAAAATAATCTTACATTATTTAAGTGATTTTTTTCACCAGTAACATAATTTATCCCAGTTGTATTTTTTAAATATGGTATTTGATTTTCAAAGTCATTAAAAAAGAATGTAGATTTAACTTCTCTTAAACTCAATGATGTATCTGAGTTTTTTACTAAATGATTTAGAAAATCAATTAATTTTATTGATGAAATTAGTTCTAGTGAATTTTCGGAATCATCATATGCTATTCTCGATTCAAGATATTTATTCCATGAAAAATTATAACTAGAATCAGTTCCATTATTTAATACTTCAGGTTGTATTTCCCACTGTTCACTATAAGCACCATTGAATGGTTTTCTTGTCCATATATGCGCAGGTTTACCATCTTTAACGGTTTGTTGTCTCATATTCCAACCATCACCAACAGGCGGTTTATACCCATATGGTAAATCAGAATCAGATTCATCAACTTTTATAAATTCATCCCTAGAGAACCATGTTTGACAGTACAAATTTCTCCAACGTTTTCCAGATAAACCACCAGTTCTAGTTCCCTCATATACTCTAAACCTACTTAATTCAAAATCACCATAATGAATATCAACATTTGGACCATAATTTTCATCATTAGCATTTGATGACAACGTTTGACCAAGTGCATCAACTCTACCTTGAAGCCAAAATGGACCAATAGTTAATGGTTGATTAAAATCATATATTTCATTATTTGTTATAAAGCCATAATAAGAATCTTGAAATAAAGTTTGCTTTGGTTTTCCATTATCAAAATATAAAGAAAGCCCACCGTTATCTTGATAGTCACTCTCTTTTATTCTATTCCTTGGATATGTTTTAGTGTTATTAAATAATACAATATCACTAAGGCCAAATTTATATGGTGAGTTTGTTGGCCAGTCCTCTATTGTTTTTATTAAAGAACTATCCATTTTTATTTTTATTGGAACTTTGTCAAAAACGTAATTTGTAAAATCAACATCACTATCAATGTTTTCAAAAATATCAGTATATCCATCGATTACAGATGGTGTTACTGTTAGTATTTTTCTATCATCATTGAAGTTGCAGTCATTTTTTCCAAAGTAACCGTAAAATGTTTTTAATTGTGTAGTTATTTTTATTAATACTTTTGTTGAAAAATCTATGTTGTTTAGAATATTATATAGTTTGTGTACTGGAGAGTTACTTGTTTTAAATAAATTAGGCTTATTTGATATGGTAAGTTCACCCCAATTTATTCTATAAAAAAACTGTTCAATTGAGCCATCTGTTTGTACAGCCTGTCTAACAATTGAAAAACTATTTAGAATATCAGGTTCAAATTCCTTATATCCAGTTCCATCGTAGTCAATGTATGCTTTATATTTCATTACTTGATGCAGCGAAATCAAACTCTTTATAAGAAAATATAATTATTATAGTATCACTTGCTTGATTGTATTCCTTTACTTCTACATTTGTGTCATAAATTTCCCTTTGATCTCCATTAACAGTAACCTTAACACTACCATTAACTTTCAATACCCTCACAAATGCCAACATTCTATATATTTGTGGTGTACCATATATTTCTGTTTTTCTTTTAATTGACACAGCTGAGAAAAGTGGTATGTCACCAAAATATCGTTCTGTTCCTTCTTCGTTACCTTCGTGTTCTATTTCAATATTATCATACTTAAGATAGAAGTCAATTTCAATATTTGAATATGGTAAATTTTCAGTCTTATTATATGTTATATCAGAAGACTGTATATTAATACCAAATAATCCATAAGTATCTTCAACTATTGAAAACACTTCTGAAAATATTTGTTTAGTACCAATTGCAACAAGTAAATAATAATAACCACAATCAAAGTTATTATATTTACTTCCATTGTATGTTATTATTCTATTTAAACCAGATGTAGTTACTACAGCATTAAATACACTAACAGTTGTTTCAACTTTAGTTAATTTATCAATTTTTATTAAATCAATAGTTGCTGCATTGCTTTCAGATTCAAGCATTATTATAAAAGATGGTATGGTTGTATTCTTAAACACAACCATGTAGTCCTTTATGTCTGCTCTTTCGAATCTCCTATCTGACTTTCTTTCGAAAAATCCCAATATATTAATTCCTTGTAACATACTTACCAAATATATTATTTTTTTTCGACATTTTCATGCCATTTGAATAAAAAGTTTCATTTTTTTTCAACATATTTCTAAGTAAACCATTAGTTTCACTTAAATCTATTGTTTCATACTCCTTATTCATATTATTTATTCCTATATGTGCTAATGTTGTTTGTAGTTCTTCATTTGGAATAAATAAACCTGATGGCATATTAGCAACAGTTTCCTTTGGTGGTGTTAGGTATGCTTGATTACTGCCGTCTGGTATGAATAACTCCTGCTTACCACCTTCAGAGAATCTTGCAAAACCTCCAGTATGCTGACCGCCTTCTTCAAATGCAGGTATTGGTTGAGCAAGTACTGTTGCTAACTGTAATGCACCAAGTGTTCCAACCATAGCCGTAAGCGCTGTAGCAGATATACCAAAGTCAAATTTTGGAACTTCAGCCCATATTGAAATTATGGCTTCAGCGGTGTTTATTGCTATATTTGACGCAGCTTGTGCTTTTTGTAAAATAGCTTGCCTTCTTTGTATTTTTCTCTTTTCAATATCATACTTAGTATCAGCTGCTATTTGTTTTGCAAGTGAATCACCAGCAAGAGCCACTTCTTTTTCATGTTGCCATTCAAGTCTTTGTAGTTGACCATCTTGTATTGCTAAAAACAAATTAAATAACTCATTTTGTATTTGCTTTGCAATATCAAATGCTTGCTTCTGTAGTTCAATTCTCTTTTTTGCATCTTTTTCAGCTTGAGACATTTCTGCTTTTGATATTGCAACTTTTGTATCATGAAGTTTTTGCTCAATATCAGCAATTTCATTTGCTGTAAGGTTTTCAACCTTAAGCATATCTTCATAACCTTGCTTAACAACATTTAGTGCGTCTAGATTTAGCTTTACGTCTATTGCTTCAAATTGATATTCTTTTTTAGAACTAAGAGTATCAGTTTTAGCTTTATCATATAATTCTGATAATTTTGAATTTGTTGTCTCATCTATAGCAGCTATATCTGCATCTTTTCTTTTTTCTATTTCTTTTAAATATTCATCAGTTTCTCTTTTATCTTCAGAAATAACCCAATCGGTATATTTCTTTTGATAATCAGCAGATAAGTCTGTTTGCTGTTTTATTGCTTCTGCTTTTTCTTTTTCATGTGATTTAGCAAAATCAACAAGTTTAACCATTTGTTTAGATCTAAATGCAAACAAGTCAGAATCCATATCCATTTCTAATGCTGAATCTGCTCTTTTTATACCAAGTTCATCGGCGCCACTATCAACAACATTCTTGTGTGCTTGTTGACGCATCGATTCTAAATGTTCCCTATAAGCATTATATTCTACATCAAGTTGATCTTTAAAAGTATTAAATCTTTCACTAAAATCATCCTTCTTTTTATTGTCATTAAACGGGTCTGTTTTTTCCTTTTCTTTAACTAAATCTTCAAAGTTTGCTTTAATTAAATCAATTGCATTCTTATAAGATGATGATATTAAGTCAAGATTTTTGCTTGCAACATTGGCCTCTTCTAATGTTGGATATATACCAGTTATTTTCTTATAACCAGTTCTATATAGCTCTTTGAAAAAATTACTAAGTGTTTTTCCACCATTGGTTTGTGATTCAAGAGCCATCTTACCATCAACAGTAAGACTTTTGTAAATATTACTTTGTTCTTGTATTAATTTATTTAATTGCTCAGTTAATATTACCCTTCTCTCTTGTTCTGTGTTTCCCTTATTTAGTTCTTCATTAACTGTACTCACCAACGATTGGGTCCCCTTCTCAACTTTACCTTCGTCACTACGAACTAAATCAGAAACTCCATATACAAAATCTGCAACTTTATTATATGCGGCAGTTAATGCTGGTGATGCCTTTAATCCATCAATAAAATCTTTCCAGGCTGTTGTTAGTCTTTGTTGTGCGGAAACTAATGTATCAACTTTATTTAAAGTCTCAATACCAAGAGCTTCTTCAACTCTTTTTGCGAATAGTGGCAATACAACTTCAGCTGCAACTTTTCCTTCTTTCATTAATTCAAATAACTCAGAAGTTGTTCCACTTACACTTAAACCAGCATCTTTAGCAGCTTTTGCCATTGCTGATATAGCAACTGGCAAGTGCTGACCCATTTGCCTTCTTAATTCTTCAGACATAATGGTGCCCTTTGATAACATTTGTTCAAGAGCAAGGAATACATCATTTGTTTTTTCCTGTGATAAACCAAGCGCAGCAGAAGCCTTCGCTACTGATTCGAATATTTGCTGCCCTTCTTTAACAGTTAAATTAGACTGTCCAACGGCAGCCCTAAATCTAACATATGAATTTGTTGTTTCAACTAAATCAGTACCAAAGTTTACAGTTATATCCGCTAAATATTTTTTTGTTTGGGCTAACTCAAATGTGTTTATAATTACAGTTTTTAATGCAAAATTTAACGAGTCTAATGCTGTAGTATCTTCAACTATTTTATTAAAAAGACGAACACCTGCATTAATAGTAATATACGCTTTTGCATAAGAAAGTAATGCTACTGTATTTTCTTTTATACTTTTTAATGAAGATTTATTTGCATTTGTATTTGAATTTGTTGCATTTGAATTTAGTTTCTTTGCAGAAGTGTTTTTATTAGTTGCGTTTGTATTAGAATTTGCTGCGGATGTATTTTTACTATTTGCAGAAGTGCTTTTTGATGTTGAACTTGCAGCGGAGTTTTGTGATTGATTAAGCAAGTTAGAAGCTTTGTTTAACTTATTTTCAGCAGCTTGTAACCTCTCAATATTTTCTGCAAGTCTTTTTATTTGAGAAGATAGTTTTGTTATTTTTGCAGAATCCTTTAATTTTGAATCTAAATCTTTACCAGAAGATAATAGTTTCAAAAGTTCGTTTTGCGCATCAGCAAGTAGTTTCTTTAAATCTTCAATAGACTTAAGTGCATCTTTTGTTACTACTTCATTTATTTTATTTTCGTCTGCCATTTGGAGTTGGTTTTTTAGATTTTAACAACTTTATTTTTTCAATCCAATGCGCTAAAATTATTTGATTAGTATCAATTCTTTCACCAGTAACATCCTCGTACTTTGCAACAGATCTGTAGAAATTAATTTCTTCTTTTTTATTAGCAGTATTTTCATCAATACTATTTTTACTGCTCAATAATTTAAGATATGAGTTTTCCCGGTTTATTCTTTGTTCAAGTTCCTTTACAGATATATCATTTGGTAGGCCAAAATATACTAAGGTATTAACAATTTCTTGTTTGTTGTCAGTAGCATTTAATTTTAACAACAGGTAACAAGCATGAAGTGTTGTTAACTTATTTTTAAGTATTTCTACTTGTTTTCTTTCTGATAAGATTGATTTATAATTAAGTGAATTACTTGCTATTGAATATTGTTCAAGTAATTCATCCCATGTTTCATTTAGGATTTCTTGTGGAACTTCCTTTTTTGACTTGATCTTTAGTAGAGATTTGTCTCCAGTCTTCATTATTTGATAGAATGTTATTGCTCGAATTTGTTCTATCGAACTGTACAGTTTCGGCGATTTCTCCTTGCCAATCAGGAGAGAATTTATAAACTTGAATACCATCGCATGTTGTTTTATAGATTTTCATATCAACAGAAAGGGAGTTTGCTGCTTTTTTAGCAAGAATCCTTACAATATCCAAATCCCTATATCTTTCATTAATTCTATCACTGCAAGCCATCTTTTATCTTTTTATTAAATATTGGAAATACATCTTCATTTAAATATGCTTGAAAATTTTTATTATTTAAAATAAAAACTTTTGCACCATATTGTTTTAGTATTTGAGAGTTTTTGCTGTCTCTAGATCTTGCTATTAAACTGTATTTCATTATTCTGACATACAATTTAGACCTAAATGCGCCGGTTAGTTTTAGATCAATCCTGCCTTTTGCCTTTGGATTCATCTTTCTTTTAATAGCTGAGTACTCCTTGCTTTTATATTTAGACATAAACCCATGACCATGTTTACCTTCATCAAGTTGGTTATTTAGTCTATCTATATAACTTGATTTGGTATCCCTGATTGATTCATCAAGGATACCTTTAACATCAAGTTCTTCAGCTTTTTTCCTCAGTTCCTGTATGTTCATTACGCAATTGTAATTACAGCAGGTCCAGTTGACTTAATTGGGTCACCAACTGTTGTGGCTGTTGTTGGTGGTTTAAGATCAACTGAACCACTAACCATTGCGGCACCAGGAAACTCGTAGTTGCCATCACCAAGATCAATCATAGCGGCTGCTGTTGGAGCGGTTGTTGTGAAAACAAAGTCTGCTTGCAAAATACCAGCAATTCCAATTTTATTCTTAGAACCATCAGACGCAATTCCGTCAATGTATGAAACGTTGACAACAATCTTTGTTGCAATTGCAGAAACTACAGTTAACAAAACTGGTGAGACTGGTTTTAACTCATCAACAAACCAGCCCTGTTTGATGAATACACCTTTCTCGTTCCACTGTTTTGCATCAGCCTGGTCGATAACAATTGGCGTCCATGCTGGAGTGTTATCCTGCATTGCGCCAGACATTTTTTCCGGGTTAAACATTTCAACAGAAAATCCACGAACGGTAATACCGTCAGGTGAATATGCGCTGAAGTTTCCAGCACTGTCAACAGTCACGATTTCAACATTTGCATTTCTGAAAGACTGTAATGCTTTGTGAACTTCTAATGATTTGTTAAAACGGAATACATGTCTGTAATTTCCGAGACGGCGTGGAATACGTTTTCCAGTTGGAGATTCATAGTATTGCGACTCTTCTGAGTTATCGTCGATTTCAACAACACCGTGAATAGGGATGAGATCTCCTGATTTAATCAGTGATAAGTAATCTGCTTTTGTTGCAAACTTTACAAATGTATCAAAACCAATACCGGCTTTGAAAACAAGCAAGGAAACAACGTCAAGAAATGGATTACCTTTTGCACAAGCAAGTGAACCAATAGGCGCAAGTTCACTTGAACAAACATTTACAATTCCTGGCATTTTAGTAATTTTATAAGTTTAACAATTTTCAATAATTCTTAAGTTAAGACCATCTATGGTTATTGCATCAATATAGTCATTGAATACATTTCCGGTATTTCCATACAAACCCTCTCTACCCCATTGTAAGTTTTCAGTATACTTGTGATAGAACTTATTTGTTGATGCAAATTTACCAGATTTTTCAATGTAATAAATAAGCAAGTCATATATTGGTCTAAGTATTGGTATGATATTATTTTCATACCTCTCCATTGTGGAGTAATCCTTTTTTGTTTGGTTGCATATTATTATAGTAACATCTTCAACAGATCTTTTTGTAGCAAGTCTATTATCAATTGTTTCTTCTAATGAATCAGGTATAACAAGCCAAACAAGTGGATAACGTGTGTTTTTGTAATCCTTAGACTCTGCCATCTTTTTAAGAGTATTAACAACTTCTATTGTTGTTCCATACTGATAATTAAGAGTAGAATTAATTAATTTAGTCCTGACAATATCAACAACTTCACCAATTATATATGGTAATGGTTTATAAGTCGAAGCCATTTATTCCACCTTTAAGATTAGTAAAAATCCAAGAATCAAACTCACTAACAACTGGTTTTTTGGCCGATAAGTAATTGTATGCAGAAGGAATTAATCTGCTTTGCCCAGGATATCCATACATTTCTTCGAATTCACTGTATGCTGAGTATATTTTCGGAAGTATTGTTGCGACTGAAGATAGTTCGCTATTTCCTGAAAAATTACCAACTTGTTGAAGCGATGATGCTGATTTTCTCAAATACTCACAATAAATATAATGTGATATAAGTGATATTTTTTCAGCATTTTTTAATCCAGGCCATTTTAATTTAACGGTCTTGCCATTATAGCTAATCTCATAAACTCCACCATTTATCAACTCTCTATATGGTTCCGAATCTGCATCTAATACAGAGAAGAGTTCGTAGCCAAGCAAAAAGACTAACACTTCTTTTTCAAATTTAGAAATGTAATCTCCAACTGAACCATACTGATTGGCTGATTCTGGAATTGAAATATCAGTATGAAAATAGCTTTCGTCTATAAGATTAGCCATGGCTGCTGTTTAATTACTCTGTTTTGCCAGCATTAACACCATTAATATCAGTACCATCAGTTTTACCTTCGTTTCCTTCGGTACCTTTAGTATCTGATTTTGTTTCAACAGATGTTTCAACTGGGGTTTCAATTACTTTTTTTGGCATATAACCAAGCGGTTTTGTTGTTCTTACACATACACCTTTTTTCAAAAGATCTTTGTATAAAACAGGGTGCACTTCTGTGACTGTTCCAGCTTTTAAAGCAGAATAGTCTTCGATAATCTCAACTCTAATAACATGTCGAGTTTGTTTATCTTTTGGCTGTCTAACTTTTGACGTTATCATTTGTTACTCTAAATATAGTTTAACAATCTGATTTGTAACAGTAGATGTACCAGTACCGGTTCCAGTGTACAATATGTTGTATTTTCTATACCGATTCTCAGTAGCATTACTAATTACAATAATAGTGTCATTTGTTGATAACTTCCAAACAACAGGTGAACCTATGTTTACCCACGTATCACCAAATTTACTACCACGCAACTGTACTGAAACAGCTGTTTGTGAACTTGTTCCACCATCAGAAATATTAACCTTAATATCCTGTGTTGTTGGAAAGTGTTGAGGCATGTCAAACGTAGTTGACACAGGAGTCGCATTTACAACAAGTAAATCATTTGTAACTTCCTTAAAGGTAGTTTGAGCCATTGTTGTGTTAACTGCAATCGCTACGACTGTAGTTAACATTAAGATAAATTTTTTCATTATGCCTGTACTTTTTCAATTCCAGCAATAACATTTGCAATATCGTCATAGACGAATGCTCTTTTTTCCAATTCCTTTACGTATACGTAGAAACGGCCTTCACCAAGCATGGTGAACAAGTTTTTAATGAACTGATCGTTAATCCAACCAATACGAACACTGTAGGCAACGTAATCAATGATGTTCAGTTTCATGAAGTCACCCATCAAAATTTTTCCTGCTGGAATTTTTGATTTAGCAACAATGCGAATACCATCAATGGTCTTATCACCAAACAGTGTGAATGATGGGAATAAATACTGACCATTATTGTCTTTTGTCAAACGCAATCCAGCAAAGTCACCAGGATTCACAAAGCAAACATTAGGATAAAACTCAACATCATCTGTATAAGATGGAGTTGTGTAAATCTGGTTTGCAACTGCGATAACAGCATCATGCAAATTTGGTTTAACAATTTTTTCGGCAACCCATGTTGCAGGATTAAATGCTGATGCAATTTTCGTTACGCCAAGTGGATTTTGCTGCAAACCATCACCAAATAAGATTCCATTCTGACGTTTCAACAAATACTTACGGAACAAATATCCGCGAGCAGTCGATTCAAGACGTGGAATGTCAGTGATAGACTCTTCAGTCAAAATTTCGTAACCTGCAGCTTTTACTGGAGATGCTGTACGAACTTCAATGTTTAAATCCAACTGTGCTTTCTCTCCACCCTCAGCAATGAAATAAACATCACCTTCACCAGGCACGTAATCAACGTATGTGTATACAGGTTTATTTGTTGAGCCGGTGTTTGAAAAGTCCTCAATGAATGGCATCGTTAAACGAATGTCGTTAATCTCATCAGCATTCAACATATCAAGTAGTGCATTACCACCAGTAGTTGTAGCGACGTTTCCAGTTGTGATAGTTCCAACAGCCTTAGTTACTTCAAGTGAACCATGGCGAGATTCGTAGAAACTCTTAATTTCATCTGCAAGGCCTTCGCGTTTAAACGCAGACTGAATCATTGACTTGATAGTCATCTTGGCAACATCACCAACTGACTTATTTTCAAGTTCAAGTCCATGTGCTTTAATTGCTTCTGAAATTTCTTTGATGGTTTCAGCTTTGATGCCAAGTTTCTCAAGTTTCTTATCAATATCTTCCATAGAAGCGGCGCCTTTTGTTTTATACTCTTCCTCAATTGCACTTTTAATGCCATCAGAAAGAGTAGCAAACACACGATTCAATTCAGTAGCAAGTGCATCGGAATCTCCGATAGCAGCAGATTTAATAACAGGAACTGCCAATGGAATTGCCAGGACAGTTGCAGCCGTTGCGTCTCCAGTGATAAATGAAACTGCCAAGAAGGCCATCCAAACCAGAGAGGCTAATACAAAAAGAATTTTTTTAGTCCTCATTTTTAAAAGATTTAAAGTTTAAAATTTATTTTTTTACTAAAATCAGATAGTAGAACCACTTTTTGTGTGTCTTCTTTGGATGAGTCTTTATGAATATCCTTCAAAGACGGAGACATTTCGGCGAGTTCATATATCATTTGTTGCAGTTGCGAAAGTTCATAGTTAAATGCTTCTTTATTGCCAATATCCTTTCGCATTGCTTTCTGTGCTAAGATAGCAATTTTTTGTGAAATGATATCAGCAATTTCAATTTTATTTTCACTTTTTGTTCCAATATATGGAGTTAATTTATTGGCCCCAAAAGTTACTGTAGAATATTCCCACCACTTAATTTCTTTTACAGCCCAGAGGTAGCCAACTTCATCGGCATCTTCTGGATTTATCAAGAGTGACATAATTTTATCCCAATCCTGTGTTCCTTTTTCAATGAAGTCAAGTAATTTATACCTAAAACCAATTGAATGTTGGTTGTACATTCCAACATTATATTTTATTAAAGTATCTTCACCATCTTCTGTTTCTGGCAGGTATGATTCACAAACAAGTGCAAGTTTTCCCTCAACAAGCTCTTCACGTTCATCAAGAGACTTTCCAACCTGTTTATTCATGTCATGATAAAGCAAATGCGCAATCTTGTCATTTGCTGTAGTTTTTGCACCACGCTGAGAAATTGAACGGTTTGCACAACCTTTTAGCAATACGTCCATATCATAGTCGAAGAAATTTAATGTATTTGCAACAACTGTTACAGTTCTGTTTTCAGTATTGATTTCCTGATTTGATTTTATAAGGTTGCTATTAGCTTTTACTGGAGCTGGTAGACTTCTTTTCTTTTGTAAAGCTAACTCTGTGTCGAAATTAAATTTATTTTTCATATACCGAATTTTTTAAGTTTTCTTAATTCTCTTTTTATCTTTTTTATTTTGCGTTCAAGTATATCATAATTAAAATCCTTATTATAATAAAAAGACAATTGTCCCAACATATAACTATTCATAAATTCGTTTAAATAATCATCTTCAGAAATAATTATATTTTTTCTTTTATCAGATGAAATACTTGCATCATAAATGCAGTTATAAAATGATCTTGACGCAAATATAGAATCAGTCTCCATTGCAGCAGTTGATGCTACTTTTTTAGTTTGTTCAATAAATACTGAATCAGCCCTTGTAAATTCTTTTTCAAATCTATTTTGTCCAAGTGTAAACAATGGAAAAATTAACAAAAATAAAACAATTCCTTTCATATACCGAATTTTTTAAGCTCAAGTTTATACTGATCGATTGTGATTGCATTATCTTCGAGTGCTTTCGTAAGTGCGTTTACTGTTAACATCAAACTTTGTGCTCTTTCTTTACGTTCTGTCTCGAAAATTGGCAGGTGATCGAATTTTGGTACCAAACGATAGCCTTTCCTCTCATAAGTAGCAAATTTCTTATTAATACCAGCGATTCTACGGTTTGCTTCAGGTATAATCGTATCGCGATACCACTGTCTTTGGGCCTCTTTTTTGTTGTCAAAAGTAGTATTTCTTATTGAAGAAAGTAGTTCATATGGTGTTCCATAGGCGTCACAAATCTTCAAAGTATCTTCACGTGTCTCTTCAAATAGCTTTAATTTGTCAACATCAATAGCCATTTGTTGCCAATTTAGAGCTAAATTAGTAATGATAACTTGCCATTGTGACTTAGTTAAGCCATATTTCTTGAACTCTTCTTGCACCTTTTCCTTTTCAGCCTTGTTCATTGGTGCGACGCCGCCGATTCCGTCACGTGCTGCATTTGATAAGATACCAATAGCACCACGATTAACAATAAGAACGTTTCTTGCCTCGTATGCAGCTTTTATGTTCTCAATTGCTGGTTTTAATGCATCAAGTTTAGAATTTCCACGATAAAAATTCTCTTTACTTGTAAAAGTGACGTTATTGTCGTTTAAGTGCATTAAATTGTCAATATTCAGCAGTTTTCGATCGCCACCGAAGTCCTGGTAGGTATAAACAAGTTCTTTTGGGAAGGATGTCAATAAATAAAATGGCATATTAGATGGCTGCACTCCTGCTCTCTGTTCTATATTAACAGCATGTGGTGGCAGTGTGAACAATCCACTAGGTTGTTTCATTCCAAGTGGCTTAGGTGCATACATAAATTCGTCGCCGAAAATATCGCGGAAAAGTGTAGTTTGGCCGAAAAGTTCTTCTTTTGTTTGGAAATAGTTTGGTTCTTCAATCAAATCAATCAAGTAGTCATCTACTTCCATCTCATGCCCAGCCTTATCAACCGCTACTATTCTAATGTTACCCGCGGCACGTGCACGTAGGTTTAAAATGGCATTTACTTCAGGAATACCTGTGAAAGCTGCAATCCTGGATGCATTTGAGAAACCACCACCAAACGAAAAAGTAGCACCACTTCCAATTATTTGAACAAATTGCTCATTAAATTCTTCAAGTATAGC
>Ga0074195_1001091_pt1 | contig 41929 bp, 41 predicted proteins | sample EPASupsiteHSE623_FD_64525 | JGI IMG/M metagenome (GOLD analysis project Ga0074195, IMG submission 64525) | Bioremediated contaminated groundwater from EPA Superfund site, New Mexico - Sample HSE6-23 | ecosystem: Environmental > Aquatic > Deep subsurface > Groundwater > Contaminated ...
AGGCTCTCCAGTCTATCAAGCTTTGACTGTGTAATGGAGTGATGCACTGGTACTCTGAGAGTTTTTCGCACTATCATCTGGTGAAATCATATTTGGACGAGCTTGATTATATAGTTGAGCTGCGTAGAGTGAAAGTAATAGGTGCGGGCTGTATCCCGCCAATAAATTGGCGGGGATTAGCCCTGATTTCGTCCTAAAATCGGACTATACTTCTCATTAGATAGACAGATATAACCAGACGGGACACATTGTTGAAGGTATGGACGATGATCTGGCAAAGGCAGTAGGGTTCCATGGGCACTTCTGCCCCGGGTTGGCTATAGGCTATCGTGTGGCCAAATATGTAAAGAGCCATTATCCTAAATCAGAGGACGAAGAGCTCGTATGCACTGTAGAGAACAACTCATGCAGCGTTGATGCCATCCAGCAGATGCTGAGCTGCACTTTTGGCAAAGGCAATCTGGTCTTCAAGGATAATGGAAAGCAAGCCTTTACCTTCTACTCCAGAGGCAACGGCAAGGCCTTGAGGATATACTTCAAATATGATACCTCCAAGCGTATGGATGAATTTAAAGAAAAATATCTTAATGATAAGGCTGCAAAAGAGAAGATGCCCGAGTCTGAGTACATACGGGAGCAGGTTCTTCAGGATATATTAAGCTTGAGCGATGAGGATCTTTTATCGATACGTGAAGCGGATATCCCAGAGCCCAATAAGGCCAGAGTTTACCCTACCATTAAATGCCAGGAGTGTGGAGAGGGCTTCATGGAGATCAAAGGCAGAACTGCAAAAGGGAAAATTTTATGCAAAGATTGCTTCAAAAAATTGGTGAGCTAATGACATTCGTAGCTCCTAATCTCTTTTGGCGGAAGTTTAGCTACAACAAGCAGTTTAGAGGATAGTTATCTTTATCCTGCTCCGCCCACAGTCGCCTTCTCAATGAGCAGGTGCGGCGACCCGTCGCTCACAGGCACAAGCTGCCCCGACTTGCCACAGCGGCCGGAATTGAACTTTAAATCATCACCAACAGCCTTGACGTTCTTGAGTATCTCCAAGATCTTGCCCGACAAAGAGACATCCCTGAGCAGAGCCGTCAGTTCTCCATCTTTGACCAGATACCCTCTCTTGGCATTGAACTGGAACACTCCTTCTGCAGTGCTGACCTGCCCGCCCCTGCTTCCCGCCAGATAGACTCCGTCACCAAGCTCGGAGAGTATCTCCTCTAACTTCCAGTCCCCATTGGCCATGTAGGTATTGGACATCCTGACCACCGGCCTGTCCGTCCCCTGAGCCCTGGCATTCCTGGGCACGCCGCCGAGACGCCCGGCCGTCTCCCTTGAGTGCAGGTAAGCATTGAGCACGCCATCCTTGATGAGGACCGTCTCCTGGGACATACTTCCCTCATCATCAAAGGGATAATAGCCGTTCTGCATGAGGCTTGGATCATCCAACACAGTCACCAGGTCAGACCCTATCTTCTGGCCCATCTTGCCTTCCAGGCAGGAGCTGCCTTCAAGGACTATGTCTGCCTCACATGCATGTCCCACAGCCTCGTGGACGAACACCCCTGCCAGCTCCTGGTCCAGCACTACCGGGAACGTTCCTCCTTTTGGCACCTGGGCATCCAGAAGAGCGACTGCCGTCTGCGCAGTCTCTCTGGCAAGCTTGAGAGGATCTTCTCTATCAAAGAGCTCAAGCCCTGCCACCGCGGATCTTCCCTCGCCCGAGGTCTGCATTATCCCGTCCCTTGCAGCCACGGCACTTATCATGAACCCTGTTCGGATCATCTCCGAGTTTAAGTCCAGCCCTTCAGAGCTATTGTACTGGGTGGTAAGCTCGACCTCAGAATAGACCGCCTGGGTGCTGGATATCCCGGCAATCCTGGCAGCGTTCTCTATCTCCTTTAAGAGCTCTACCTTCTCTTCCAGGCTTAAGTCCCTGGGGTCCTTCTTGACAGGGATATTTATGCTCTGGCCCGCAGGCACCTTTGCCAGGCTGATTTCATCTTTGCTTCCAATCTTCCTGGCGATCCTCTGTGCCATCTCAACCTTCTCTGATAGATTATCAAGATTGTCAGAAGTGATAAAACCCCATGCCCCCCCCGACAGAGCACGGATGGCCGCACCCTGGAACGGAACCTCAGAGATCTCCTCGAGCTTGCCGTTATCTAAAACTATGCGGGTCCTGCTTCCTCGCAGGACCCGGGTATCATAGAACTCAAAGAGAGACATCGAGATCAAAGTCCCCTTGTGGGTGTGGGTATTGTTGCAGGATCTGGCAGGTTTATGGCCAGTTTTTTCTCTGATGCAAATCTCTTGAGCTTCTCTATCAGCCTGGTCCTCTGGGACCCCATGCTGTGCTCTAATACCTCGCTCATGCTGGAGACGGGTATGATCTCTATCGTGTCCTTATAGGACTCGTCTATCAGCACATCGCCCATATTTGACCTGGGGATCAGAACCGTCGTGATCCCGGCCTGGGCTGCAGCCTCAATCTTCTGGGTGACTCCACCCACAGGCAAGACGTCCCCGCGGACGGACAGTGAGCCAGTCATTGCCACATTCTGCTTGACCGGCACTCCTTCCATGGCCGATATGACCGCCGTGGCAATGGAGATAGATGCTGAGTCACCTTCCACGCCCTCGTATGTGCCTATGAACTGGATGTGGACATCCTTGTTGGTTATGTCCTCTCCCATGAACTTCTTGAGCAGGGCCGATACATTCTGGACAGCCTCTTTTGCGATCTCCTGCAGCTTTCCTGTGGCAATGACCCGGCCCTCTTCCTTGGACTGGGCTGGAGTGACCTCAGCCATTATGGGCATAACTATGCCTGTGTCGCCCATCACAGCAAGACCGTTGACCCTGCCTACTTCGTCTCCAGTGGCCCTGACCATGCTGTAGTCCTTGCGCCTCTCCATGTACCTGTCTGCAAGCTGCTGCTCTACAGACCTTGCCATCTTCTTGGCAGAGAGAACATGCCTGGCCTCAGTAATGCTTGCCCCTTCAGACCTGGCCACATCTCCTGAAACCCTGATCAGGCCGCCAAGATCCCTGAGCATGAGTGTCAGATGTCCCTTCCTTCCAGAACGCCTCTTGGCCTCACGCATGATCTCAGAGACTGCATCTCTTGTGAAGTGTGGGATCTTTCCATCCCTGGCTATCTCCTGGGCGACAAACCTCATGAGCTTGTTCCTGTTCTCAAGGGTATCATCCATGGAGTCACGCATGTAGACCTCGTAGCCGTATCCCTTTATACGGGACCTGAGAGCCGGATGCATTCCCTGCATGGCGTCTAGGTTTCCTGCAGCGATCATGATGAAGCTGCAAGGCACGGGCTCAGTCCTGACAAGGGCCCCTGAACTGCGTTCGCTCTGGCCTGTGATTGGGTACTCGCCCTCCTGAAGGGCTGTAAGCAGGCTCTGCTGGGATTCCAGCCTTAAGGTGTTCACCTCATCTATGAAGAGGACGCCCTTGTGCGCCTTGTGAATGGCTCCGCATTCCACGCGCTCGTGAGAAGGCGTCTCAAGCCCGCCTGACTGGAATGGATCGTGCCTGACGTCTCCAAGCAGGGCTCCTGCATGAGCTCCAGTGCCGTCCACATAAGGAGCCTTCTTCTTTCCGTTGTTATCAACCAGAAGCTTTGGTATGAGTGCATCCTCTTTGGGCATAAGATACCGCATCGAGAGGAATATGAGCGCTGCAGCTATGACTCCGAATAGCAGCTGGCCGGTGTAGTAAGCGTAAACGATGAGGCCCATAACTATGAGCATGAAGAACATGTTCCTTGTCTGGACCTTCTTTCTCGCCTCCATCTTCTGGGCGTCAACTATCTGCTTTCCCCTGCCTGCAGGTATGACCCTCACTCTTGGGGCATTGTTGTCCTCAGAGTTGTGATAGATCAGCACATCTTGAAGCTCTTCTACCGGTAGGAGCTCGCTCATGGCCCTGCCGAGCATTGATTTTCCTGTTCCCGGCGACCCTATGAGCATGACGTGACGCCGCTGATGTGCGGCCTTCTTTATAACCTCAACTGCCTCGTCCTGGCCGATTACCTGGTCTATGAGGCTATCAGGCACCTTTATCTGGGAGGTGTCCTCAAACTCAATATCGCCCAATAACTCCTTTGTATCTTCCGTTGTCAAGTTCTCGGCCCTCGTATCACTATTCAATCCTTCTGTCCTATAAATTTGGTGCTTTAACATCTCCGGATTTGTCTCCATCTTTCATCTCCGGCTTTGATTTCTCAAGCCCTTTTACACCTCGAAGTTTCTCAGCATCTGAGAATACTCTTCACGCATCTCCTTCGAGAGATGGGGCTTTACTCTGCTGAATGCCTCCAGGAAGTGATCTCTACTAACTGAGACCTCATCGAGTATCAGCTCTTCTCTGCTCATGCCGGGCCTTATATGCTCCCGCAGAGCGATCATCCCGGCCTCGCGGCAGAGTGTCTCTATATCTGCGCCGCTGTAGTTCTCTGTCATTCCTGCCAGCCATCCGGCTGTGACATCCTCTGATAGAGGCATATTCGATAGATGTATATCAAATATGCTCCTCCTGGATACCAGATCCGGCATCGGTATGTAAATCAGCCGGTCGAACCTTCCTGGCCTTAGCAGGGATCTATCTATCAGGTCTGGCCTGTTTGTGGCTGCCAGTACCACCACGTCTTTTAGCTCAATTAAACCATCAAGCTCAGTCAAGAACTGGGAAACCATCCTCTCTGTGATGTGCGAGTCCTGGCCGCTCTCCCTTGACGGCACCAGCGAGTCTATCTCATCAAAGAATACCAACGCAGGTGCGGCCTGCCTCGCCTTCCTGAATACGTCTCTTAAAGCCTTCTCAGACTCGCCGACCCACTTGGATAGCAGCTCCGGGCCCTTGATGCTTATGAAGTTGGCCTGGCTCTCAGTGGCCACGGCTCTAGCAAGCATCGTCTTTCCAGTACCGGGCAGTCCATAGAGGAGCACGCCTCTTGGAGGTCTAATCCCCAGAGACTCGAAGGCCTCGGGATACTTCATGGGCCACTCCACAGACTCAACCAGGAGCTGCTTTGCCTCATCCAGGCCGCCCAGGTCGTCCCAGTGGACCTCGCTGACCTCTACAAAGACCTCACGCATGGCGCTTGGCTCAATCTTCTTCAGGGCCGCATAGAAGTCCTCTTTTGTGACCTGCAGGTTCTCAAGGACCTCGGATGGAATCTCTGCCCTCATATCGAAATCGGGAAGAGCCCTCTCAAGAGTCCTCATCGCCGACTCCTTGCATAAAGCATACAGGTCGGCACCCACAAAGCCGTGTGTCCTCTCGGCTATCTCCCGGAGGTCGAGAGAATCCTCCAGAGGCATGCCCCTGGTATGGACATAGAGCACCTCAAGCCGTCCGTTCCTGTCTGGAATGCCAATCTCAATCTCGCGGTCGAATCTTCCACCTCGCCTAAGTGCCGGGTCCAGTGCATTTGGCCTGTTGGTGGCGGCAATGACTATCACCTCGCCCCGGCTGGAAAGGCCGTCCATGAGCGCCAGGAGCTGGGCCACAACCCGTCTCTCCAGGTCTCCTGAGACATCTTCACGCTTTGGTGCAATTGAGTCCACCTCATCTATGAATATGATGGATGGAGCAGATGTCTGTGCCTCTTCAAACATCCCTCGAAGTCTTTTCTCGCTCTCGCCATAGAAGCTGGAGACGATCTCAGGCCCGGATATGGATATGAAGTTGGCCTCAGTCTCGCTTGCCACAGCCTTGGCAATCAGGGTCTTTCCTGTTCCCGGCGGGCCGTGCAGGAGCACGCCTCTTGGAGGGCTGATGCCAAGCTTTGAGAAGAGCTCAGGATGCCTCAGTGGAACTTCTATCATCTCTCTGATCTCTTTTATCTCCCTGGACAGTCCGCCTATATCCTCATATGAGATCTCCCTTACCTGGAGTTTCAGCTCTTCTAGAGTCTCCCTGGTTATGCTGATGATCGTGTCTTTTGTGATGAGCACCGGGCCTGTTGGAACCGTGCTCACCACAACCAGTGCAAGAGAGCTGTTAATCATCTCAACCTTCAGGTGCTCTCCCTTGATCACCGGCCGGCCCTCAAGCATCTTTGTCAGGTACTGGGGACCGCCTATGAGCCTTATCTGCCTGGTTGGCGCCACCACTATCTTCCTTGCGGGCTTGGCCTCAGTCTTTGATACAAGCACCTTGGTGTCAATGCCTGCTCCCAGGTTGGACCTCATGCTGCCGTCTATCCTGATTATGTCCTGAGGGTCCTCTGGCCGACCGGGCCAGGCCACTGCACAGACCTTGCTCTTGCCCTCAATCTGCAGCACGTCACCGCCATTTAGGCCAAGCGTGCTCATGAGCTCAGAGGAAAGCCTGGCCACGCCCTTGCCGGCATCTCTATGGTATGCCTCGGCCACCTTGAGCGAGATCGATTCAGACATGTCTTTCGCCTCTGTGATTTCAGGTTTGGTCAAATGCTCCACTGCTCGCCTTCACGGTGCACTATGCCCCTCTGCTCCAGCCTCATCAAGCTCTCTTCAACGATTATCTTTGGGATCTCGAGGCGCTCTGCCAGGGTCTCTGAGCCTATGCTTCCAGAGAGGAGTGCCAGCAGGATCTCTGCTTCCATCTGATTTGCGGCGTAGTTTCTTACACCTGAGGCTGCAAGGCGTTTGATCTCCATATCCTTGGACTCTATCTCATCCATCAGTTTTCTTAGCGCCTGTCGTCTCTCCTCCAAAGAGAGGAGCTCTATCTGGAGCGCCTGTAGGTCTGGAGCCTCAAGCGGCATCGTCGTCGAGGTATCCTCAGACCTGTAAGCTCTGACTCCGTATGAATGCGGTGAGACTGCGACCTCGAGTATAGTCTTCCTGGCTATCCTGAAGTACTTCCTCCTGGTCTGGTCGTGGTAGCACTCTATGATTCCGGCCCGCTCCAGCATCTCCAGGTGGTCTATCACAGCCTTTGGGCCCACATCCAGGCGCTTGGCTATCTCATTGAAATAGAATGGCCTAAATGAGAGGAGCTGAAGTATGCGCCTCCGGTTTTCATTTCCAAGTATATCCAGCAGTTCAACAGGGTCCAAGCCGATCACTCAATAAACTTAATGTTACTAACCTGAAGTTAGATAAATCTTGCGGTGACGGGTGAATGCAAGATCATAGATCGGTTATTCTGAGCATCATTACCTCTTAAAATATATTTACCTGTTTTTAGTATATAGGGTTATTTTCTCTGATAAGGAGCATTAAACACAAGAAATGTCCAACTCTTTCTGTAGCCCCGGCCTATCTGCATAGGTGTCCCCCCCCAGCAATTTTTGGGCCAAGACAGTCGGCCCCAGAAGTATAGGACATAGGTGTTAGACTTCTAACTCCTTTATCATGCGAATGGCGTTCTTTCCCCGGCCGTAGTAGTTCTCTATCAGTGCCGCCTCTTTATATCCGGCCTTGCGGTAGAGCTCGAGGGCTGCAGGGTTCTCGACTGCAGCCTCAAGCCGGAACTTCCTGGCCCCGCATGCATAAAGCTCCCGCTCCAGGGCCTCCAGGAGCTTTTTTCCTATCCCCTTTCGCCTTTGGCTCGGGTGGACGTCCAGTGTGTAGATGAACCCTGTCTTGCCACTGGCATAGCCGATGATGAAACCCTCGATCCCACCCTCATCCTCATCAGAGCTGGCCACAATTGTGCAGGCATGCCTGATCAGGTAGCGAAACATTCCTGGTGGAAAGGCAGTCTCTGCCGGGAAGCAGAGAAGCTCTATCTCCACTATCTCCTGCAAATCCTTCTGCCATGCGGGCCGGATCTTCATTTTCTAGAGGATACCTGCCTTACCACATCACCATAGGCTCCAAAGACGTCTGGAATATCCACAGTCCCAACCACATCCACGACCCCTATTGCTGCAACCGCTTTTCCATCATGGATAACAGGAGCCACAGAGACTGGGACCCCTTTATATGCGCCGCTTTCGGGCACTGTTCGAACCGGCTTTCCGGTCCTTATCACCTCTTCGAGCACAGGACCTGAGTAATGGTCATCTGTGATCCTGCCCTTTTCCACCCTGACCCCAGGGAATTTAGCGCTTCTAAAAGTGACTGGCAGCCCAAGGATCTCATTTATGGCAAGGGCAAGAGGAGCCAGGTCCTCGGATCTGGCGTCCTCTGATATAACGAGTCTGGCCATGATCTCCTATCAGGCCCTATTATCAAATAAAGTCTTGCCCTTAAGACCTTCTCTTGAGCAGCCTGGACTGGAACCCGTGATATTTGGCAAACCCTTCGGCGTCGCGCTGGCTTAGCGTTGCGCTGTCAAAGGAGACCATCTCCTGAGAATAAAGTGCATCAGGCGAGGTCCTTCCTATGGGAGTTGCACTTCCGCAGTAGAGCTTCATCCTCACAGAGCCGTTCACCCTTCTCTGGCTCTGGTCTACGAAGGCGTTTAGGTCTGCGTATATGGGATCATCCACCAGTCCCATGTAGGCGATCTCTGACCAGGCGTCGTCCACCATGGCCTTGAACTTCAGCTCTGCCCTCGATAGAACGAGATGCTCGAGGTCGTGGTGAGCCGTCAGGAGGATTGTAGCTGCAGGATGCTCATAGTTCTCCCTGGCTTTAAGACCCAGAACCCTGTCCTCAACCATGTCTGTCCTGCCGACACCCTGCTCGCCTCCGATCTCGTTTAGCCTGGTTATGAGCTCAATTCCATCCATCGCGGCACCATCGAGCGACACGGGCACGCCCCTGACGAATCCTATCTCCACCACGCTTGCGGGCCGGCTGGCATCGGGCTTCTTGGTCCAGCCATAGATCTCCTCTGGAGGCTCGAAGTAGGGGTCCTCAAGCTTTCCGCCCTCAATAGACCTGGACCAGAGGTTCTCATCTATGGACCAGGGCTTCTCCTTGGTCACTGGCACATCTATGCCGTGCTCACGCGCATAGTCTATCTCCCACTCGCGTGCCAGGTCGAGCTCTCTCATGGGCGCTATGACCTTGCACTTGGAGCACCTAAATACAGCCTCGAACCTGAGCTGGTCATTGCCGCGGCCGGTGCAGCCGTGGGCCAGCGAGTCAATGTTCAGCTTCTCCGCGATCTCCACTGCTTTCTTGGCAATGAGAGGACGCGCTATGGCCGTGCCAAGCACATATCCCTCATAAGAGCCGTTTGCCTTTATCAATGGGAACAAATAGTCTTCTACAAACTCCTTCTTGGCATCAATCACGAAGTGATCATCGCTCAGCTTCTCCGCGCGCAGGTTGCCGCGCTCTATGTCGGATGAAGGCTGGCCGACGTCAACTAGTACTGTGATGATCTTATCAAATCCGTAGCGCTCACGTAGTAATGGTATGCATACCGATGTATCCAGACCGCCTGAATAGGCCAGTACAACTCCAGACATTATGATCTCCGGTGAGTACAAGAAACCCAGTATTTTAATCTTATCTGTACTTTGGCCGACAACTCTATAACCGCTCCGAAAAAATGGGGTTTTAATGACCCTGCTAGTAAAGACTGCAGCCCTCACAATAGACTTCAAGGAGGACCAAAAGAAGCTAGAGGCTCATGGCGCCCTGGCACTGATGGTTCAGCCCATCATGAACAAGATGAACCAGAGGCTGATAGAAGAAAAGCCAGCACTGGTCAGAGAAAACGATATTATAGCCACCACCTGGCTGCCCCCGATACCAAGCGGGCCTTTTAAGAGGCTGCTGTTGAATGAGGCAAAGGTGGCCATTGGCCGCCCCGTGCCCCAGACAGTATCCATTGAGGTCACAAGGGAATGCGGATGCAGGTGCGATCACTGCCTCATAAAAGAGGGCGAGGGCCAGATGAGCACTGATGAGATAAAGAAGGTCATAGACCAGGCCCTGGAGATGGGCGCCTGCATAATAACCTTCACTGAGGGCGATCCCATCCTCAGAGAGGATATCTTTGATCTCATAAGATACGTGGACAAGGAAAAGGCAGTGGTGAACTTATTCACCCCCGGACTGGAGCTCACTATGGAGAAGGCCGATGCGCTCAAGGACGCCGGGCTGTACAATCTGCTCATAGGCATCTACAGCAGAGATCCTTTAGCCCATGACCTGGTGAGGGGTGTTCCGGGTGCGCATGCCAAGGCCGTGGAGGCGATCAAGGTCGCCCTTGAGGCGGGCCTCATTGTGACCATGTCCACACACATCAAGTCGGGCCAGGTAGACCAGATAGAGGACCTCTACAGGTTCGCCTCAGAGCTTGGAGTCCATGAGTTCTCTGTATGGGAAGGCATACCAAAGACACCTGAAGAGCAGATAACCCAGATAGAGAGGGAGAAGATACTCAACCTCTACAGGAGGATCAACTCCACACCCGGGGGCCCCAGGTTCTTTGCGTCCACCTACTTTGAAGGAGAGATGATGGGATGCATGGCTGGAAGGCGCTGGGTCCATGTGGGAGTCGACGGCGCTGTGCGCGGCTGTCCTTACCTGAAAGAGAGCTATGGAAGCGTGCTTGAGAGATCTCTTAAGGACCTGTGGAAGGGTATGAGGCGCTCTGGCCAGTTCAACGACTTTGAGTGCAGCTGTCCCGCCCAGGAGCTCTTCTAGCTCCTGCACCCGCTTTTCTTTGCTGCTGAACTGAAAAATCAAATTATTCTTTCTACTCATCAAATTTAATTCAAATGTTTACCTGCTGGCAAGAATTAGCCAAACCAATTAAAGCCACGGAAAATTATTAGTACAGACATAGCTCTTATAAGGGCCAGGATAGATATGGGTGTCTTCAGCAGCTTCAAGATCGGCTTTGGGTCCTGGATTCACAGGATCTTCGGAAAGAAGAGGGCCAAGATTGGCCTCTACGGCCCGCCCAATGCAGGCAAGACTACTCTTGCCAATAAAATTGTCAAGGACTGGAGCGGCGGCACAGTGGGGACGGTCTCGGCCATCCCCCACGAGACCCGGAGAGCCGTTAGAAAGGAGGGCGTAGAGGTCCGCTCAAACGGTTCCAGCCTTCAGCTGGATATAGTCGATACTCCGGGCATGGCCACCAAGATAGATTTCAAGGAGTTCATGGCCCACGGCATGAGCGAGCCCGAGGCCAAGAAGAGGGCCAAAGAGGCTACAGAGGGAGTAATTGAGGCCGTCAAGTGGTTGGACGATTTGGACGGAATACTGCTGGTTATGGATGCCACTGAGGATCCATACACCCAGGTGAATGTGACGGTCATAGGCAACATGGAGGCAAGACGGCTTCCACTTTTAATCGTTGCAAACAAGATAGACCTGCCTGAGGCGTCGCCTTCCAGAATCAAGGCTGCCTTCCCGCAGCATGCAATGGTTGCAGTCTCTGCCCTCGAAGGAAAGAATATAGACGAGCTCTATCAGGCAATAGCTGCCAATTTCGGGTGATCTCATGAGGGAAGTACAGATGGATCTCATCTCAGCAGAGAAGCTTGAGAAGATGACCTCAATGGAGAAGATCAGGCTCATCCTGGATAAGGTAAAGACCGGGAAGATAGTGGTCCTGGAAAACGGTCTCTCACCTGATGAAGAGGTCAGGCTGATAGAGATTACCATGACTGAAATCCGGGTGGATGAGTTCTCAGGGATTGAGATAGAGAGCTATCCTGTCAAGAAGGAGGGATCGTTCTTAAACAAGCTCCTAGGCAAGGCCATCAAGGGCAGGATGACTGTCATTGGTCCTGCAAACCAGCTAAGAACCATAGAGAAGGACCAGTTCCAGATCAGCACCAAGGTCTCCGTAGGAGATTAGAGATCAGATGTCACATATGTGTACACGATGCAGGAATGTCTTTGATGAGGGCGCCGATATACTGAAGGGCTGCCCGGTATGCGGCTGGAAGAAGTTCATGTTCGTCAAGGCAGGCCTCAGGCCAGGCCAGGAGGCTGGCGCAGCCGTGCAGGACATGCTGAAGGATGCCTCCTCCGAGACAGAGATCAAGGGCCAGGAAATTGCCCAGGGTGAGGCCAAGCCTGAATCAAAAGTAGAGAGCATAAGGATAACAGAGCCCGGGACCTACGAGCTCAATTTGCCCACGCTGTTTGAGCGCGATGAGCTGATCATGGCTGTAAAGGACGGCACCTACCTGATAGACCTCTCCTCAGCATTTAGAAAGCCAAAGAAGGATAAAGTCCAGAATCAAAATCAATAGTCAAGAAGGACTGGAAGGTCAATCCTTCTTAACCTTTATGACTATCTCATTCCAGCCTGGATCTATGCCGCGCAGGGACTTGGCAATGCCCTCTTCAACATTTCCTATTATCTCCTGAACGAAGTCATTTAGGGGAACTGCCTTTCCATCCACCAGTATCTCGACGCTCATATCTTGGCCTCCAGGCTTATCTCTTAATTTATGCTCCGCCAAATATTGCTATTGGCAGAGTAAACACCGTTGTGGCGTTGGAGCCTATGGCGACAGGCATTGTGAAGGTCGTCGGAGCCGCGCTGCTTATATTGGCATTGCGTATGGAGAAGGCCGGAGTCAATGTCAGCGGCTTTGGCGCTTTAATGGACCTTGCCGGAATTGATGCCATTGCCTTCTTCTTGTTCAGAGTTGACAGATCGATCACATTGGTTGGGCTGGCATTATCCTTTATCAGAGATGTGGGCATATTTGGCGATACCCGGGGAAGAGTTACGGGCTCGGCCGCGGGCTTTTTATTCAAAGTGCTGAGATCAATTACACCATCGGCTGCGGCCGCGGCCATAACTCCAATGAAAAGCATTGAAATAACGAAGAGCATATTACCTGATTTCATTTCTGAAACCTCCTTTTGCTGCTACGTGTAGTTTAACCATTTATTCCTTTTGATTGCAGTCCAGGCGTTTGTGCGGTATATCGTCAAATGACGATAGGCCCGATAGATGCTTTGCTAGTATGCAGATTCCAAAATAACGCGGCAATGATTTAGTCCTATGCCGCTTGATTCGTCTGATGGTTGTTTTGGATGCCAAACATTAGTCCATCAAGGCTTAAATAAGGCCACATTTCCATTGAGTGGGGTGCTCTATAGAGCAAAAGATCCGGAGCGTGGATCAGAGGAGAATTAGCAATCATTTTTGGGTCGTACACTATGCCCTGGGCTAGTCTCAAGGCCGACGGCCCCCCTGACCCCGCGTCCGCGGGGGACATTTCCGACAACATGCAGGTGCTGGCAGAAAGCCCTTTGATGGAACTGATAGCATGTCCCATGGCCTTCACAGATATCAAGTATATGCGAATCTGATACCATCATCCTCTTTCTGTAGCTCTGGCCTGTCTACATAGGTGTTCCCCCCAGCATTTTTTGGGCCAAGACAGTCGTCCCCAGAAGAGTAGGGCATAGATGTTAACCCAAAAGCATAGGGCATAGGTGTTAACCCGGAATGAGCCTTGCAGCTTTTCTTTGATTAAAGCTCTGTATCTGCTGCTAGATAGAGCGCCCCCATTCCAGGGAGTTGTTGTATTATTTAAGCCTTAATATATTAGATAAATGGCTGTCATTATATCTGCTGGGAGATCTCCTTTGGGCAGGCTGAAACTCGATGGCCTCTCCATTTAAGCTGTATATTCTGGTCCACCTGGCAGACATAGAAATCGGCCAGGACTCTTAGGCTATGCCCTAATCATTGATCCTAGCCATCGAATCCGCATGCCACAAATTTGAGCAACATCAATCCCGACCCCTTGAATCCGAGCACCATCATATCTGAGCGCCATCAAATCCGGGTGCCATCAAGTCTTGATATTATTGCACATAGCCGCGCTCTCACAGCAGTTTCTGCACTCGAACTGAATTGTGGTGTGCTCTATACCGAAGTCCTTCTGCAGCTGGCGCTTTAAGTCTTCCATCACCTTATGGGTCTGGTCCAGGCTCTGGTCTACAAGCACCACATGAGCGCTGAGCACAGCATGGCCGGAGCATATATTCCAGATATGAAGGTCATGGATGCCGACTACGCCAGTCACGCTGCCCATGGCCCGGGCCACGTCAGAGACGCAGGTCCCCTTTGGCACCCCTTCCATGATTATGTGTAATGAGTCTTTGATGACCCTGGATGAGCCGGCAATGATTATGAGCCCGATGAGCACGCTTGCAATCGGATCGGCCAGGGTCCAGCCAGTCTGCCAGATCACGATTGCGGCTACGATTACGCCCACAGAGGAGACCGCATCTCCCAGGACGTGCAGGTAAGCACTCTTGGTGTTGAGGTCCTCTCTTTGGTCCGGGCCGTGACCGTGTTCATCATCCCCGTGCTCATGTTCGTGCCCATGTTCGTCCCCATGTGCATGCGCATGGCCGCTCAGCACAGAGGCCACTATGAGGTTGACCAGCAATCCCACCGCTGCGAAGGCTAGCAGCTCCATGCTCTTGACGGGCTCCGGGGCATAGAAGCGGTGATAGGCCTCAATGAAGATCCCTGCTGAGACGAGGGCCAGGGTGATCCCGTTTGCCAGGGCTGCAACGACCTCAAAGCGATGAAACCCATAGCTGTGCCTGTCGTCGGTCGGCAGTGCTGATATCCTCAGCGCCAGAAAGCTTATCCCCAGAGCAAAGATGTCCAGGAAGACGTGTGCTGCATCTGAGAGCAGGGCCAGGCTGCCCGTCAGCACGGACCCGACAACTTCCATGATCAGGATCATGGCAGTTAAAGCCAGAGCCAGAAGAAAACGTCGCTCTACAGACCGTGCCAGATGCGGCTTCATGGCGCGTCATTTGGCATACCAATTATTAAAAGATTAACTCTGCCCTACAGGCCTTGCCTATAGAGCATTGCCCATGTGGAAGCTACCAGTATGTATACCCGAAGTACCTGGCTGCATAGACCAGCCCAACCAGTATTATGGATACTCCAAAGGCTCCGGTGATCCACTTTCCTGCAGATATGTACCTCTCTCCAATCCTTCCTCCTATCGCCCTGGAGAATGTGGAGATGGGAATGACCGGCACCCCGTGGCCGGCCCCAAAGGCGAAGAGCATCAGCCCTCCTGTCAGGGGAGATATGTCCTGGGAGATCAGCCATATGAGGACAGGGAAGACCAGGGATACTGCGCATGGAGCCCAGCCCAGGGCAAAGAACACCCCAAGTGAAAAGGCGCCAATGAATGATGAGTACTTGAAGAGCCCCAGAGAGAAGTTGACCACCCTCTCCATCAGACTCTTTTTACTGGCGATTTCTTTACTGGCGACATTCTCGCTTTCACCAGTCGTTCCTTCGCCTGAGGCCTCAGGCCCGTTCCTGCGCCTGAAGATTCGAGAATAAGCAGGCTCCAGGATCTCGCCCATGGGCTTGAAGTAGTTAATCCCAAGGACTATCATGATCAATCCTGCAGCAAGGTCAAATGAGCGGGCGTCCCTGACGAATACCCCCATGTCTGAGAGGAACAGCCCCATGACGAAGAAGACCATGGCCATCCCCAGTGTGAAGGCAATCCCTATCATCAGGCCCTCCCCGGAGGCGGATGCCGTTTTCCTCAGATACTCCTCACGTCTCCTGGTGGCCATGATGTAGGAGATCATGGCTATGAGCAGGGCGATCGAGCACGGAGAGAGAGATGTTATGATTCCAAGTGCGAACATCCCCAGATAAGATGCGCTCTGCCCAGAGGCTCCAATCTCCAGCAGCCCCTTTTCACCGGAATCAATGGACATCATCCTTTCAATGAGCGCCTCGGCGCTCTGGACTCCATCTATCTCGCCCTTGCCTAGCTGGTAGACGTGATACAGCCCGGCTATCTTTCCACTCCTGTCTATCAGGAGGAGCGTGGGGTTTGAGAAACCGCCCTTCAGGGTCGAGTAGTCGATGTACTTGCCGGAAGTTGGATAGGGCTCGAAGTCTTCAACCCAGGGCCAGGTTATGTCTCCCCACCCCCATGACTCTATAAGGGATCGACCATCCTTGGAGTAGGGGTTCTTCCTCATATTCAGGGTTATTATGTTCAAGGACGGATCTTTGTCCTTAAGCCTCTCCAGCTCCTTGACCTGAGCCTTGAGTGAGGGCTCGCATTCCCTGCAAAGCGGCGTCTCTATGTTGGTTATATGCAAAACGACCATCCGGCCGTTATAATCGCTCAAGGATACGGCATTGCCATCCAGATCCGCGGACTTGAAGTCAGGGGCCTTTAAGGACTGCTGTGTTGTGCCCAGGACCGAGCTGTACATGGCAAGAGAGGCGGCTATGACCAGGATGGAGATAAGACCAATGATCAGAGGCCTGCTTTTTAGAGATGGCATCTTTGTCATCACTCAGTTCCAGTCTGCGGAGTTCTCACTGTAGTAATAGACGGCATCGCTCATGTATGATCTGAGCCACTCCTCGCTTGTGGAATCGTCCATGCTGTGCCATCCCACCTGGGCCTCTCCATCCGGGCCGCGCACCAGGGTGACTATGACGGTTATTGGAACATAATCTGGACCACCGGTGGGATTGTATGCTCCAAAGACATCATTGGTTCTGGGATCATCTCCATCAGCCATCATGTTGTAGTAGGTCAGATCCTTGCCAAAGGCCGGCAGGACCGCATCCACATAGCCTATCTGCTCCTTGCAGGGCTTGCAGTCCTTGCTGTGGTCGAGGATCAGCACCGGCTTTTCCTTTAGCGAGTCCAGCACCCACTGGGGATGCTTGACTGCCGATCCTGAGCTGGAATGCTGGTCCGGGTAAGTGATCCACCAGTCATCCGCTCCAGAGCCCACCTTATAATGGGGCTTTGTATCCTCTGCAAGGGCGCCGCTGATGAAAAGGCCGGCAATGAGAATGCTGCAAGTTAGAATAAGGCCGACTGCCAAAGACGATGAGATAATAGATTTAATCTGCTTTATTTGATCAACCCCTTCTCCCAATAGGATGCTTCATTACTGCATGGCCAGGTAGTGGTCCTTGATCTGGCACAAGGAATACAAATTCCCTCAAAGCTCGTCTCTGCTGCTCCTGGCCCTTACAAGGATAAATCGATGTCTCTGGATATATAAGGATTGCGAGCAAGAGATGGATGCCTCGCATTTATAAATCTTCGCAGTAAGTTCTCATCTCCTGGGACCTAATTATGCTGGGTTCCATTGCCGATTCAGCTATAATGCTTGTAACTATAAGAGATTCTCCACATCTACAGATTACCGAGGCTGGGATATGTCATGTGGGCTCAAATTTTAACAAGGTTTCAAAACTCTTTTATATCAACGTTGGTTGATACGTTCATAAATCTGTAGTTAGCCATTGATTCCATAGGCAGATCCGCCAGCCGATATGTGGAGGTCCGCCTCAGGAATATATCACTAGCAATGGATCATATCACAAGCAACGGCTCTGAAGTACCGCGGCATTTAGAGGACGACCCCACAAGGGCCGGCGTCTGAAGGCTGGAACTGGCTGATGCTTGATTCCGACAACAGGGAGGGCTGTTTATTTGAAATGTGGGGCTGATGAGGCGAAGGGGGACGTATCTGAAAGGCTAATCAGGCAGATGGGCGGGGATGAGAGGACCAGGTCCAGGATCAGGAAGCTAACATCAGCAGCAAGTGAGATAGATGATCAGGAGGCAGATGCATGGGCCCGGATATTCAAAGCAATGTCTGACCCCTGCAGGATAAAGATGCTCATGCTTCTCCAGGAGGGGGAGATCTGTGCCTTTGAGATGATGGTGGCTTTAGGCCGCCCCCAGTCATCCACCTCCCACCACCTCTCCATACTCAAGGACGCTGGACTTATAAAGGAGCGCAAAGATGGAAAGTGGTCAAAGTACAGGCTATCTGACGGCGCAGTAATAGAGATCTTGAACCAGGTCGGCCTTCTCAGGGCTTGATATCAGGCCTGATGTTCAATATATTGAGAGGTGGGAAATACGCTTGATAATAGATATGTGAATCCGCAGCGGGCAGGGGTTGCTGTTATTCTGGCTTTTATTCTAGCTTCCATGGCAGGCAGCGCAGATGCGGGATGCTCTTCTTGCGGCAAGGCGACTGAGAACTGGGATCCGACGGCATTTTTGAACTCGGATATCACCGTGCCCTATGGCCCCGGCAGCCCCGGCGTGGATGCGAACAACAGCACCGGGTCTGAGATAGTTCAGCCCGCTTACAGAGTAGATCCGTCCCTCAAAAGCGGCCTTCTCAGGCAGATTGCGGACCTGTCCAGCTCAGATGTGGTTATGGATGTATCCAATGATAACAGCTACTCAGATTATCATATCCAGGGAGCTGCATATGTGCCCTCCAGGAGCTTTCTAAATGACAACGGCACACTGAAGCCGGCAGAGGAGATGGCAGAGATCCTTGGCCGGGCAGGGGTATCCAGGGAGGATTCTGTGGTGATCTATAGCGATTCCCCTGAGTCTGGAGCCTCCACCTTTGCTCTGTGGGCGCTTCAATACCTGGGACAGAATAAGGTGTTGCTGCTTGATGGGAGCTTTGAGGATTACTCTGCAGCCGGCCTGCCAGTAGAGTCAGGCGAGAGCCTCAGGGCTGAGACCATCTATGTTCCTGAGGTCAGGCCTGAGCTGATGGCCAGCTTTGATGAGGTCAATGAGGGCTCGGCCCAGATAGTGGATGCCAGAAACTTCCAGGATTATGGGCTTGGGAGAATTCCTGGAGCCTCTTTCATAGATCCCTCCAATGTCCTGGACAATGGCAAGATAGCAAACGGCGACTACCTGAACAGCACATTTGCCGGGATAAGCAAGGGCAGTCCAGTCATAGTTTACTCAGATGACGGCGTCATGGCCTCTCTGGTCTGGTATGCACTTCAGCTCAAAGGCTTTGATTCAAGGCTCTATACCTGGAATGACTGGCAGGCACATGGATCTGCAGAGAGCGCGGTTAGAACCGGCAGCAACATAACCAGGACCGGCTCTGCCTCAAAGACTATCGCCACTTCCACATCGAAGCCTGGAACCTATAAGCGTCTGGGCTGAGGATATACCGGGAGAGACCAGGAGGAAAATGAGGTGAAGAAGGGAGATCCAGGCAAGAACGATCCCTCGGGCAGAGGAAGAAGAAATGCCTTTAAGCCTTGCGGGATCGCCCAGGTCCTGCTATCCCTAATCCTCCTCCTGGTCCTGGTGCATGGCACCCATGCCCAGGTCACTCGTGCCGGCTGCAGCGTGAGCACAGGCTGCGGAGAGGAATCTGATTGGGACCCAAGTGCATTTTTAAGCTCTGATGAAGTGCCTGGCATGTCAATGCCCGATGTCAGGCCTGGAATGACTGCAGGCAGCTTCGCCATACTCGATGGCGACAAAGGCGGGTCTGGTGATAATGACAGCGCCAGCACTGCTGATGTTCAGGCCAGCCTAGAGGTGCCGCAGTACAGATCGGACCAGTTCGTCAACGGCCGCATTCTAAAGCCCCTTTTAAGCATCTCAAGCTCTGATGTGGTATTGGATGCCTCAAGCACCAGCGGCTACGACCGTGCCCACATCAAGGGTGCAATCCACCTGCCTGCAAAGAGCTTCCTCAATGACAGCGGCAGATTGAGGCCCGTGCAGGAGATGGCCTCCATCCTTGGCCGTGCCGGAATATCAAGAGAGGACGCTGTGGTTGTTTACGGCGACCCGCTGGCCTCTGGAGATGCGACCTTTGTTCTGTGGGTGCTGAGATACCTGGGGCATGATGATGTCAGGCTGCTTGACGGAAGCCTTGATGATTACATCTCTGCCGGCCTGCCAGTAGAATCCGGCATGGAAAGCCGTGCGGCTGCGGACTACATCCCCGAGATAGTGCCGGATCTCCTGGCAAGCTATGCCTTGGCAAAGGAAGGGACGGCCCAGGTTGTAGATGCAAGGACTCTGGAGGATTTCAGCATGGATAGTGTGCCTGGATCGACCTTCATGGACCCCTCCAGGGTCGCGGATGGCGGATGGCTGATTGGCAGCGAGAGCCTGAACGAGACATTCAGCAGGTTTGACAGGGATCTGCCAGTGGTGATCTATTCAGAGGACGGAGTGGGGGCATCTCTGATCTGGTACGCCCTGCAGCTCACGGGCTATGATTCCAGGTTATATACCTGGAAGGACTGGCAGGCACATCAGCCATCAATAAATCTTGTAAGCCTGGGCGTCAGGCCAGAAGGCGTCAAGAGGCTTGGCCGCACGGTCCAGATCTGATTTTAAGCGTACAGATATGCCTGTACAAGGTCCACCCCTAATTGAAATGCTGATCTCTGGTACGAATAATTTTAATAGATTAGGCTTCAATAATTGACAACGCAGATACAGCCAGCCATGATCTGGACATTGCCAGAGATTTCAATGCCAGCGCAGGGCAGTTCTGGTTAGATTATTACATAAAATATTGGCGGTGATAGAGATGATCTCTAAGTTAACAGCAGTAATAGACCCCATCGTTTCATGCCTGGCCTATATATCGAACTTCGAATCGTTATTGAGATCGGCGGAGGCAGGTCCGGGACATAACGGCGCGAGGGGTGCGCTGGCATTGACAGTTGATGATAGGACTTTGGACCGCCAAGCATCGCCCGTGTCCATCAATAATGCCCTGGCCAATGCCAGGAGGAGGCGCATAATTGATGCCCTGGCCAGAGGCAGCCGGAGGATAGAGGAGATCGCCGAGGTTGCAGGACCTGCCCCTCTGGATTATCATCTCCATCTGCTTGAGAGTGCAGGCCTGGTTGAGATGAGAGACGGGTCCGTGGAGATGACGGTCAATGCCCGGAGCCTGGCTCCATACAGGCCTGAGGAATCATTTGATGAGAGAGACCTGGCAGAGATCAGCTTGGTGGAGGTCGCAGATATAAGCCAGCTCCTGCCCTGCCCCGGAGATCCGTCAATGTTCAGGATCACGGCCAGGATATTTCCGCCTCCTGGCGATGGCATCAGGGCCCTAAAGACGGTCTTTCCAAGGTCGAGGTACTCTGACAGGATGAAGGCCCTCGTCGTTCCAAGGAAGAAGATGAGGATCACCCTCTACTCGTCAGGGAATGTCTCTGCAGTCATGCTCAGATCCATGCAAGAGGCAGAAGACGCCCTGTACGATCTCAGGGATGCTATAAACCACTCTGTTAAAGCTGCAAATAGAGGTGACTGCAGGATAGACCACATGGAGATCTGCCATCTTCTGGCACACACCAACTGCGGAGAGTGCGGAGAGAAGAGCTGCTACTGCTTTGCAATCAAGCTGGCCGAGGGCGAGACCACCCTGGAGATGTGTGCTCCCATGAAGGAGTTCAGGCATTCGGCTAAGGCAGAGCGCTTGAAGGAGCTCCTGAGTGGAAGGTGATATTTGTGAAGACCTTGACATTGGTTCTGACAGATGGTCCCTACATATCCGAGTACGCCGAAATGGCATACAAGATTGCGTCTGCAGCCCTGAAGAGCTACAATGTGAGCATATTCCTGTATATGGATGCCCTCCATATACCAAAGATCGGCCAGAACCCGGCCCTATTTGCTAATGCAGGCAAGCTATTCACCGAGCTTGCAGAGAGAGGCGTCAGGATCAGAGCCTGCCCAAGATGCGGGTCTGCCAGGGGCTACGTCTCAAACGGCATGCAGGATTATCCGGGGGAGATCAAGATCACCAGCCTTTATGACCTTCAGGAGATGATCTCTTGCAGCGACAAGGTGATCCCCCTGACCAGGTGATAAGAATGAGATAGTGAGGCAGAGAGCATGAGATCGACCATCTTCGTCATAGATGTTGCGCCCTACGGCACAGAGAAGGCCTATGGAGCGCTGTATGCGGCTGTGGTCTGTTTGCCCAGCGGGTCGGCAGTTGGACTTTACGGAGACGGCGTTTACCTGGCCCTGTCTGGTCAGGAGAGCAAGGATCTATCCATGCCAAACCTTGGGGATATTGTATATGCCTATCCTGAGGTCAGGTTCCTGGCTCATGAGCCTTCAGTGGCTGAGCGCGGACTCATGGATAAGAGCCTGATTGAGCCAATAGAGCTCCTCGATGAGGATGAGTTTATTAGGGAGATCGCAGATTGCGATAGCATGATAATTTTGTGATATTGTGAGGCATATGATGACTGAAGTGTTCTTGCTGACCAAGGCTCCAAGCAGTGCCAGATCAAAGCTGTGTTTGAAGATGGTTGAGGCATCAGACGACCCCAGGCTGTACCTGGCAGGCGATGGTGTTTATCATCTCTTAGGTAACCTGCCTTTAGGAAAAGTAACCGCCTGCAAAGAGGATATCCTGGCAAGGGGCATATCAAGCCCCGGCGGGGCTTCTGTGCCTGAGGACTTCTACAGCCAGCTCGTGGATGAGGTCATGGAGAAGGCCAGCCGGGTTTATTCGTTCTAATTTGATGGCTCTTTGTGCTAATTTCACATGAAAAGTGCCTGAGATATCGAGAGAATTATAGGATTTGAGCCAGGGATATGTCGGATGGCGACAATCGGGGCTGCCACTGGTCGCCATAGTCCTAAAGCGCGTCCGCGAGTGATATTACGTTTCTTGCAAGCTAGTGCACCGAGTCTTAAATAAGATCACCAATATCGAAGTGCTCTATACTCTATGCTTCTGGGCAGATGTCTTGGCCCAAAAACTCTGGGGGGGGCACACTCGCGTTCAAGCTACAGCCGCCGCAAGAGGATGATAGCCTCAGATTCGCATATAATCGATGTCCTTAAAGTGCCATGTGATATGCTATCGATTCATCAAACAGCTATCAGGCAGCGACCGCTTATTATCTGAAGTGTTCCCCCCAGAGGGGGTCAGGGGGGCATCTGCCCAGACGTCGGAGTTGGATTACGCATCCATGGCCTGCCGTGCACCACCCAGAAGCATAGTCTATCCTGATGTATCTGCGGACTTGTTTTAGCCTCGTTGTACCAGGTTGGTAGACCTCGATCTTCATCGGCCATGTGTAAGCCATGTACTGAGGCTCATAGGTAAGCAGGCAGGAGATCCCTCTCCTTTAGGTGAGGGGAGGAATGCCGTACCTGCTCCAATATACCGATATCATGAAATATCATATATAATATAATACCTGCCTGAAATGGCTGAATGCATCTACACTGTCAATTGCAAAATGGCACCAACTCAGGAACAGATGTCCGAGATAGAAGATACTCTAAAAGCGTTCGCTGATGCTTGTATTTGGATCAATGATAGTGTAGATGCCAGGATACGTAACCGGGTAATAATTCACCACTTCGCGTATAAGGATGTTCGAGCTAAATTTGGTCTATCTGCCAACTTAGCCGTCAATGCGATAACCAGAGTTGCCGGAAATAGAAAGACGGCGCACTTGAATGGTTCTGATGTTGTTGAGTTCAAACCAACCAGCGTCAGTTATGATGCCAGGATATTCGCGTTCAGAGAGCTAGATGAGATGGTCAGCCTGACCCTTCTGAGATCAAGACAAAGGATCAAACTCGTCCTGAGCGACTATCAAAAGGATCGGCTAAGGGGTTCGAGGCCGACCAGTGCTACTCTATGCAAGAAAGGCCGGGGATACTATATCAACATCCAGGTCAAATCAGAGGCTCCTGAGCCCGTCCACACGAATAAGGTTCTAGGTGTTGATCTTGGCATAACGGATATTGCTATGACCTCAGAAGGTCAGAGCTTTTGCGGAGAAGCCATCAAAGATATCAAAAACCATTACGCTTCTGTAAGGCAATCTGTTCAACAAGTAGTCTCAAAAGGCACACGGAGCTGTAGACGACGAGGAAGGCAGCTCTTGAACCGGCTATCAGGGAAAGAGAGCAGATACCAAAAGCAAATCAACCACGAAATTAGCAAAGCAATAATTGCCAGGGCATGAAGATGCCAGCAATGGTAGCCCTGGAAGATCTGACGGGCATAAGAGTTGGAGTCAACCAGAAAGCAGGAAAAGACCAGCGAAGAAGGGTCAATGGTTGGGCTTTCTATCAGCTAAGAGAGTTCTTGACTTACAAGGCTCTTGCTACGGGTATTACTCTAGTGCTTGTAGATCCTGCATATACCAGCCAGACTTGCCACAAGTGCGGCAGGCATGGTATTAGGAAGGGCAAAAAGTTTAGCTGCCCATATTGCGGTTGGTCAGGAGATGCTGATTTCAATGGGGCAAATATGATTGCTTTGCTTGGGCTGCATGTAGGCCAGCCTAGAGGTCCGATGTTGCCTATGTTTCAGGCTGCATCAGGGCTACTGAAAGCCCGCTCCCTTTAGGGGGCGGGGTAGCTTACTAAGTGCTAATATAGTGTTTTACCAGGCGATTTACACTTGACGAGATGGACCAAACATGAGTTGAGTTCTCAAGTATTTCTGTCAGGGAGCTGTTTTAGGGGCGGATAGCATATCACATGGAGCTTAAAGAATATTGAATATATGCAAACCTGATACCATCATCCTCTTGCAGTATCTATGGCAATATGCGTAGGGGTTCCCCCAGAGGGGGTCAGGGGGGCAACTGCCCTCAGAAGCGCAGAGAATATCATATAGGAGGCAATTGTACCTCACCGGGCAGATGATTGGGCGTTTCATGCTATGGATGAATGTTCCTGATATCGATTGAAGATATTAAATGTATTCATTTGGCAAGGCACTATAATTTACTTCCTGAATCAAGAATTTACACCCTAAATCAAAAATGCTCATCAAATAATACGATATCTATATATATCCCCCGTGCCGAGTTAGCCCTGAGGGCTATGGCGGCATGAACGATTTTTCGGTCTTGATGGTCTTTGCGGCCTCCACGGCCATTGCTCTGTCAGCATTGCTCATAAGAGAGATCAGGTACAGGAAGATGCAGAGGCGATTGCTGCAGATGCAATCCAGCATCAGGGAGCAACAGGGCCGGGCCATGAGGGCCGAGGCTGACAGTGAGCGCCTGAAGATGGAGTGCACAAGGCTGTCCAGATGGAAAGGCATGTCCAGGCATCTGGAGGCGGAGCTGATTGCAGCCAAGAGGTCTGTAGAATATGTCTCTGGAAAGAGGTATGAGAATTTAGAGCGTCATATAGCTGATCATCTCCGGGATGGCGATCCCGACTTCAAATTTCTGGGGACTATGGAATGCCTGGGCCTTGACACTGTAAAAAGCACTCTCGAGAAGATGGTGCAATCTGCAGAGTTTGAGCTGGTGATAGTATCTCCCTGGATCAAGAGATGCACCTGGAATGAGGTGCGAGCGCCTATTTCAGACTTCACTGGCAGGGGTGGAAGGCTCACTATCTTCACAAGGGGGGACGAGTCTGACTTTGCAGGCGGCCTTGCAGATGATATATCTGATGATGTGGAGAGCCTTGGAGGGGAGGTGGTAAGTGTGCCACAGCTCCATGCCAAGATCTACATGGCAGACCAGAAGGAGGCCATAGTGGCCTCCGCTAACCTCACCCACGGCGGAATGGTCAGCAACTGCGAGGCCGGCATCTGGTCAAATAACCCCGTCTTGATACAGGAGATATGCAGCTTTGTCTACAACCTGTACCGGCTCAGGGTGGAGCGCCGACGCATCGGTCCCAGGTCAAAAGGCAAAGCTTTGCCACCAGAGAATTGATGAACTGCTTTTCTGCATGCGCAAAGGTTTTGCGTCACCGCAGGCCGCCTCATCCAGAAAGACTTATGCCTGCAGAGCATAATGTAAATACGATGGGATCACAACATTTCAAAGTAGTAGAATCAGAGGTATACGAGCCGGCAGAAGATACTTATCTCCTTTTGAAAGCTGCCCTCGAAGAGGTGAGGCCTGAGGACTGCGCAATTGAGATAGGCTGCGGGCGTGCCCTCATCTCCAGCCGGGTGGCACCCCTGGCCAAGAGCTTTATTGCAACTGACATCAACCCACATGCGGTAAGGCTGGCAAGATCTCATGACTTGGAGGCAGTCAGGGCTGACCTCTTCAGAGGCATAGTGGGCAAGTTCGACCTGGTCATCTTCAATCCTCCATACCTGCCCACATCTGATGAGGAGCGCATAGGAGGATGGCTAAATCGCGCATTCGATGGGGGACCTGAGGGCAGAGATACCATAGGCAAGTTCCTTGAAAGCTTGAGAGATCACCTGAGCGATAGCGGGAGAGCCCTACTGCTAGTATCCAGCCTCAGTGGCTTAGAGGAAGTCATAAGAAAGGCTGAGGAGTTAGGGCTTAAGGCTCGCGAATTGTCCTCTGAAAAATATTTCTTTGAGGCCTTGTATGTGCTCAGGTTAGACGCTGTAGATAGGGCACATTCGCCATAATGGCCCTCAACATCTTCGCGAATATTACACACTTTTTTGTACTGTATCTATGCATATATTAGAAAATTTTCGATATGAGACGGCGCAGAGCTGCGATATGGCCGTGTTGGTTTGAATCGATCTTTTATTAATATAATGAGTCAAAGAAATCATTTTAATGGATAACTTTTTAATGTGATAGCCTAGATTCTGGCCTGCCCAATGTCAATTTTGGGCCAATCACAATTTTCGCCATGCGGCTATGTAAAGCTCTAGAGTCACTTCTCGATGCAAGAGGGTTTCATTGCTATTCTCGGACAATATTGCCCTGAAACAATAAACTTATATGTAAGAAGCAATTATTCTGATTTAGTAACAGTTTAACAGGATATAGAAGGTGGGATGGATGAAATTAAGAGTCGTGAGCAACAGAAACGAGATTGAAGAGCTGAACAGAAACGAGCAGCTGGTTCACCTGGCCTTCCGTGCCTCCAATACCGATATATTCAGACTGCTGCAGACCTGTCCCAGAGTCAAGGCCATACAGGTTCCAGCATCCTACAGAAAAACGCTCTCCAGGGCCGGAGAGATGTTCTTGGTGATGCAGGGCATAGAGGTGATAGAGGGGGACGTCTGGGGCCACAGAAAGGATATACATGAGTATTATACAATAGATGACAAGATCTTTGGCAGGATAGACCAGCTCAGATCCAACGGCATAGATACCAATGAGATAGCCGGCACTGTCTCCAAGGAGGCCAAGCTATCCCCCGATCTGGTAAGATATGTGATCAAGCAGAGTTCCTAGACTGTCTCTCTGCCTCCAGGGTCTCCGCCTCCAGGGCTGTGACTAACAAGTCCAGCACCTCCTGGACGCCTTCACCTGTAAGGGTTGACATCTTGGGCACTCCCTGATAATCCAATAGATCAGCCTTATTGGCCACCACTATTATCGGGAGCTTGATCCAGCTCTTTATATCCTCCAGGAGACTTAGCTGATCTGCAAGCGGGAAGCCCGAGTGCTCGCTTGGGTCCAGGATATAAAGGACGACTCCATTTAGGTAGCGAAGCACTGCTATGGCCTGTCTCTCTATGACATTCTTCTCTGAGAGGGGCCTATCGAGCAGGCCTGGAGTATCCACTACCTGATACCTCTGCTCCCCTATGTTGAAATGTCCTACAAAGACGCCCTGGGTGGTGAATGGATAGCTGGCAATCTCAGGCTTGGCGCCTGTTATCTGGGTTATGAAGCTGGACTTTCCAACGTTTGGGTATCCGGCTATGAGGATAGTGGGCAGCTGCGGATCTATGGTTGGAAGCATGCGAAGCTTATCCCTGGCGTCTCCCAGGAATATCAGATCCTTATCTATAGATCGGATTATGGAGGACATCCTGCCAAAGGCCGACCTCCTGGCTACCAGTCTGTCCTGGCCTCGCTTCATCTTGCCAACAGATTCGCGTGATATCTCCCTGACCTGCTTGGATGCCCAGTGCAGTCTGGACAGGCTTATCCTCATGGCATCGACACCGACAATTATGTCTGCCAGCTCTCGATAAAATGGCGGAAGATTATCCAGCGAGGGGAACTTTCTTACCAGGTTGGCCAGGTTATCGGAGAGGATATTTCCAGCAGTCAGCACCACTTTCTCGTCATTTCCTGGCGTCATGCCTGCCCTCGAGCCACGCCTGAATGCGCGATCGATGAGTTCCTGTGAATGCGGTACGGTTGGCAATCTCTCAAACATCAAATAACTATACACCGGCAAAGGAAGATAAACTTTTAGGCGCGGCGGTTAACTCGGTGAATAAAATGTTTTCGAAAGGTTTATATACTCTTCGTGCAAGTATATCTAGAGGTGACCTGTTGTATAGGTTGGGCACCGCGCTTCATATAGTCCAGAATAGATTGATTGTGCGTGGGGAACCATTGGAAGGCAGCGAGACTGAGATTCCTAAGGTTAATTCCCAGGTCGTTGACCAGAAGCGGGCAAGGGTCGGCAGGGTTTTTGACATATTTGGGCCGGTGGGGCATCCCTACTTCATAGTCCGCCCTAATAGAGGAATTGATGCCGCAGTCCACGTCGGAAAGAAGCTCTACGTTGACGAGACGTCGGGGAGAGATGGCAAGTGGAAGAGATCGAGAAGATAAGAGAGATTGAGAGGACTGAGCAAGAGAAGATCAAGGAAAAGAGCAGGCTCAAGCGCGAGAAAGAGAAGGTAGACGAGTTCGAGAAGTTCACTGTAGAGTGTCCTGAGTGCAAGAGCCATACTCTGGTCCGCGATTACGAGAGGGCAGAGCTTGTATGTGCAGAGTGCGGCCTGGTCATTGACGAGAACTTCATAGATCAGGGACCCGAGTGGCGTGCCTTCGATCACGACCAGAGGATGAAGAGGTCGAGGGTAGGCGCGCCCATGACCTACACCATACACGATAAGGGCCTGTCGACCATGATTGATTGGAGGAACAGGGACTCCTACGGCAAGACCATATCATCCAAGAACCGCGCCCAGCTATACAGGCTCAGAAAGTGGCAGAGGAGGATAAGGGTATCAAACGCCACTGAGAGGAACCTGGCTTTCGCCCTGTCAGAGCTGGACAGGATGGCCTCGGCCCTTGGTCTGTCAAGAAATGTCAGAGAGACTGCCGCCGTTGTGTACAGGAAGGCAGTAGATAAAAACCTGATACGCGGGCGAAGCATTGAGGGCGTGGCCGCAGCTGCCCTGTATGCCGCATGCAGGCAGTGCAACGTGCCAAGGACATTGGACGAGATTGCTGAGGTGTCCAGGGTTTCCAGAAAGGAGATTGGAAGGACATACAGGTTCGTCTCCAGGGAGCTGGCCCTTAAATTGATGCCCACAAGCCCCATAGATTACATACCCAGATTCTGCTCAGGTCTGAACCTGAAGGGAGAAGTCCAGGCCAAGGGAATAGAGATACTGAGACAGGCAGCAGAAAAGGAGCTCACATCCGGCCGCGGGCCTACTGGTGTCGCTGCTGCAGCAATATACATAGCCTCAATACTCTGTGGAGACAGGCGCACACAGAGAGAGGTAGCAGACGTGGCAGGAGTGACTGAGGTCACCATCAGGAACAGGTATAAGGAGCTGGCAGAGGAACTGGATATAGAGATAATCCTGTGAGGTTATCTCCAAAATCCTTCTCTATTCGGATGGCCAGTTCCTATGATCTGTTGATCTTCTCTTTTATGACTTACTATTTATAGCAGGCATTTCTGTTATGTAGATTGATCCTGTGTTGGGCTAATTCTATATATTTCAGTTCGCCATTAGGTTTTATTATGGGAAGCGAGACCCGGGTCTGTTTTTTTTTTTTTGAGAAGCGGGCTGCAAAAGATGGATCCAACTATAAACCTGTGTGCTATTTGCTCATAGCATCCAGCATAGCCTTCTGTGTCCACCCCAATGCCATCTGGCGCTTGATGAGTAGTGCCAGATGCTCAGCAGCCCTATTCCTTGAGTAATCCTCGACATGCCATTCCAGCTCAGGCTGATATCCCACGTCCATGAGTATCAAGCCTTCAACAGGCGCGGCTGTCACTCCGTGGTTCATCTCCATGTCCAGAAGGTCGCCAATCCAGCCCAGATCCTTCTCGCCAGAGCCGACTGATTCCAGTGCAAAGGCTATCTTTCTCACCATGTTCCAGAGAAAGCCATTAGCCCTGACATCTATTATGGCCAGGCCGTTATTCTCAGATATCTCCAGCTTCATGACCTCTCTTACAGTATGCTCTTTCATGGATGAGAAGTTCCTGAAGTTGTGGCGGCCAAGGAGCATCTCTCCAGCCTTGCGCATGAGCTCAATATCCAGGCCATCGTGGTAGAGTATGTAGCGGTACTCTCTCCATGTGGCATTCCATCTGGCGGAGAAGCCTATAGGCGCAACAGCCCAGGCCCAGGTCCAGATATCTTTAGGCAATTTACTGTTGACGACCTTTGGAATGGCAAGCTTTGCCTTGTCCTCATCTATCCAGAAGTCTATCACCTGGCCGAGGGCATTGACTCCCCTGTCGGTCCGACCTGCATAGCAGAAGTCGCCGTGGATGACGCCTATCTCTTCCAGCGCCCTTCTCACTTCTGAATCTATGGTTACCTGATCTGGCTGGCGCTGAAGCCCATAATAATTCTTGCCCAGATAGGCCAGCTTCATTGCAATCTTCATGTCGTTGTCCAGTGCAGCATAGCTGCCAGCGCAGAATGAGCATCAGCTCATTCTGCTACAGCTAAAATTCTGCTACGTTTAAAGATCTCGGGGGTCGGTGATGTAGCCGGTGATGGCGCTGGCGCCTGCTGTGGCTGGCGATGAGAGGTAGACGAAGGCCTTGGGGCTGCCCTGTCTGCCAACGAAGTTCCTGTTTGAGGTGGAGAGGCAGACCTCTCCGGGTCCAAGCAGGCCGAAAGATCCGCCCATGCACGGCCCGCAGCAGGCCGATTCGAATATGGCTCCAGCCTCCATGAACTTCTCAATCAGGCCTGCATGCAGGCATTTCATGTACTCTATCCTGGATGCGGGCACAACTATCATCCTGACTCCCTTGGCCACAGGCTCGCCGTTCATGACCTCGCTTGCGAGCTTGAGGTCCTCGAACCTGCCGTTGGTGCATGAGCCCAGGAAGACCTGATCTATCTTGGTTTTTGGGAGGGAACTTACTGGCGAGACATTGTCCACGTTATGGGGGCATGCCACCTGGGGCTCGAGGTCGCCCACTTTCCAGCGCCTCTTTGATACCTCGGCGTCCTCATCTCCGCGGGTAATATTTCTGGTGATGGCCGATTCATCTGAGACTCGCTCACGCAGGTATTTGAGTGTGGTCTCATCAGGCTCGACAATTCCAGCCTTTGCACCCATCTCTATTGCCATATTGGACATGGTCATCCTCTCAGGGATGCTCATCCTGGATACGGCATCTCCCCGAAACTCGCAGGCCAGGTAGTTGGCTCCATCGACTCCCAGGTCGCCTATGATCTTTAAGATCACGTCTTTGGACGTGACTCTCCTTGGCAGTATGCCCTCTATCATGAGCTGCAGCGTCTTTGGGACCATGAACCAGAGCTTGCCTGTGGCAAAGACAGATGACATGTCTGTAGAGCCAATGCCAGTTGCAAAGGCGCCAAGAGCCCCGTAGGTGCATGTGTGAGAGTCTGTGCCAAGGACTATTGATCCTGGCAATGCATGGCCCTTCTCTGGCATGACCTGGTGGCATACCCCGCAGAAGACGTCGTAGTTGAGTATCCCCTGCTCTTTTGAAAACTTGCGAAGCATTATGTGGTTCTCAGCGGCCTTCAGGCTGTCGGCCGGGACCTGATGATCGAAGAGTATGACTATCTTGGACGGGTCCCAGACCTTGGCATCCCTGCCTGCTATCTCATAGAATCCTTTGACCGCGAGGGGCCCGGTTATGTCATGAATCATCGCGCAGTCGACATCGGCCATGACAAAGTCGCCTGCGTGGGCCTCCTTCTTGGCAGCCCTTGAAAATATCTTCTCGGAGAGGGTTTGACCAGTCATGGTCAGGGCCATTCCATTCATGATAAATAAACTTTTCAACCGTCTTTTGGAGGGCATGGATCCATGCCTGGTCAGATCTGCAGGATTTGGGCGAAAATTTTTCATTCTGGCCTGGAAAAGATGGTGGCGCCAGGGGTAGGCGATGCTCAAAGCCTTTAAATAACGAAATCCACATCACTGATGCCCAGAAGATTACATCATAGTCGCACTTTGGAGGACCCTGATATGAAGATCAAGATTTTGCTGGATGAGGAAGAGATTCCCAAGAAGTGGTACAATGTAGCAGCAGATATGCCCACTCCGCTCGATCCGCCTCTGCATCCCGGAACCGGTAAGCTGCTGGGCCCTCAGGACATGGAGCCCATATTTCCAAAAGAGCTCATTTCCCAGGAGATGAGCACAGAGCGCTGGATAGACATCCCCGATGAGGTACGCGAGATATACAGGCTGTGGAGGCCCACACCCATGTACCGCGCAGCCAGGCTCGAGAAGGCTTTGAAGACACCTGCCAGGATCTACTACAAATACGAAGGCGTGAGCCCGGCAGGAAGCCACAAGCCCAATACTGCAGTGCCTCAGGCCTACTACAACATGAAGGAAGGAGTAAAACGTCTGGCCACTGAGACCGGCGCTGGCCAGTGGGGCTCGGCTCTGTCCCTGGCTACAAGCATGTTCGAGATGCAGTGCACGGTCTATATGGTCCGCTCAAGCTACGACTCCAAGCCCTACCGCCGCAGCATGATGCGCGTCTGGGGTGCAGAGTGCATACCAAGCCCCTCGAACCGCACCAACTCAGGCAGGGAGATACTGGCAAAGACCCCTAACACCCCCGGCAGCCTGGGAATGGCCATATCTGAGGCCGTCGAGGATGCAGCTACTCATGATGATACCAACTATGCTCTGGGGTCGGTGCTAAACCACGTCCTCTTGCACCAGACTGTGGAAGGGCTGGAGCTGAAAAAGCAGTTCGAGATGGTAGACGACTATCCTGATGTGATGTTCGGCTGCTGTGGCGGTGGCAGCAACTTCCCTGGGATGGTCTTCCCATTCGTCCCAGACAAGCTCAAGGACAAGAAAGAGCTGCGCCTGGTGGCCTGTGAGCCCAGCGCCTGCCCGACACTTACCAAGGGGATTTATGCCTATGATTTCGGCGATACCGCTGGTCTTGCGCCTGTTATAAAGATGTACACCCTGGGTCATGATTTCGTGCCTCCTGGCATCCACGCCGGCGGCCTGAGGTACCATGGGGATGCACCCCTGCTCTCAAACCTGGTCCACGACGGTATAATAGAGGCCACCGCCTGCCAGCAGACAGAGGTATTTAAAGCTGCAACAATATTCGCCCGGGCAGAGGGCATAATTCCAGCCCCTGAGTCATCTCATGCCATAAAGCCGGCCATAGATGAGGCTCTGAGGTGCAGGCAGACAGGCGAGTCCAAGGTCATCTTCGTATCCCTCTCAGGCCACGGCCACTTCGACATGTCTGCCTATGATGCATTCTTCGATGGAAAGCTTGAGGACTACGAGTATCCTGCAGACCTGGTGAAGCAGTCCCTTGCCAAGCTGCCCAAGTACTAGACGAGTGGGGTTCCTGGTCAACCCCATCGCTGGCATGGGCGGGGCCGTGGGCCTGAAAGGCACAGACGGCCTTGCCCAGAAGGCCCTGCTCCTCGGAGCCAGGCCCATGGCTCCGGAGCGTGCCAGAGCCTGCCTGGAGCTGATAGCTTCTCTCTCTGGCGAGATTCAATTTTTAACCGCCAGCGGCCAGATGGGGGAAGATGAGCTTAAAGGGTGCAACCTCAACTATTCGGTTGTCTATCAGGCTCCGGCGATGTCCAGCTCTGCAGATACCAGGGCAGCCTGCAGGGCTTTTTTGGATCAGGGAGCTGACCTGATACTCTTTTGCGGCGGCGATGGAACTGCCAGAGATGTGGCATCCTCAGCCGGAGAGGTGCCAATCCTCGGAATTCCTGCCGGTGTCAAGATGCACTCGGGGGTCTTTGCCATAGGTCCGCAAGCTGCAGCCGAGCTGGCCATCGGATACCTGAAAGGCGGGCTCAATGTCAGGGAGACAGAGGTGGTGGACGTGGATGAGGAGCTCTACAGGCAGGGGGAGCTTCAGACCAGGCTCTACTGCCTGGCCAGGACGCCTTACCGCCCGGCTCTGGTCCAGGAGAGGAAGCAGATATACAGCTCAGATAGCGAGGAGGATTTCAAGGACCAGATAGCCCTCTTTGCCAGGGAGTTCATGAGAGACGGCTCTGCCTACATCCTTGGCGCAGGCACTACAACTGGCAGGATAGCAGAGATTATGGGTATTGAGAAGACTCTGCTGGGAGTTGATGTGGTTCAGGATGAAAAGCTGATTTTAAAGGACGCCTCTGAGAGAGATCTTCTGGAGCTTCTGGACAGGATAGGAAAGGCCAGGATAGTTGTCAGCCCCATCGGGGCCCAGGGGTTCATGCTTGGAAGGGGCAGCCAGCAGATAAGCCCGCGGGTTTTAAGGAACGCTGGAGTTGAGGGGCTGATAGTTATATCGACCCCTCATAAGCTCTCAGAGGTTCCCTACCTGCTGGTGGATACGGGAGATCAAGAGCTCGATAGAATGCTCTCTGGAAGGCGGCAGGTGGTGACGGGCTACAGGTTGGCACAGATCAAGGAAGTGAGAGCTGCTTCAGATATCCCTGATCAAAAAACCTGACTTTCAAACAATCCAGCAAGCTTTTTTAAGCATCATTTGGCATTTAAGGCATATGCCCTTGCCAAGTCTGTACGTTCTCACCTTTGAGCTTCTGGTTCTGGTGCTCTTCCTGATCTGCCTGCAAAACGCCTGGCAGCGAGGCTCCTGGGTTGCATGGCAGCTTCTTGCCGGCGTGCTCTTCGGCTGGCTGCTGGAATGGGCTACTATCCAGCAGCTCAATGCTTATGAGTATGGACACTTCTTTGTAATGCTTGGGCCAGTCCCTGCAGCCATTGGCGTGGCCTGGGGAACCATCATCTACAGCGTTCGCGCCTTTTCAGATAGCACCAACCTTCCAGAATGGGCCCGGCCGGTGCTCGACGGCCTGCTGGCCTTGAACATTGACCTTTCAATGGATGCTGTAGCCATCCGCCTGGGTATGTGGGATTGGGGAAATGGTTTTGATTATCAGTACTTCGGCGTTCCTTTTAACAACTTCTGGGCATGGTTCTGGGTAGTGTTCTCATTTTCCTTCAGCCTTCGACTGCTCTCAAAGCTCCCCTGCTTCTGGGGGCGTTGGTTCTCCCCGGCAGGAGCCATAATCTGCGGCACTGCAGGAGTGCTCATTACAAACCGTCTCATTACCAGCATCTCCATTGACCTGGTGCATTATGCTGCCATCATCGCTGTCTTAGGAGGTGCTATGCTATTGGTGCTGGTACTGCGCCCAAAAATCTCGGCCCTGTCTCAGGCTGCATTTATCTTTCTTGTGCCGCTCGGATTTCATGCCTATTTCCTGACCGCAGGACTTGTTTCGAGCGTCATTCTGGACCCGCCTATTCTTCTAATTGTGAGCATGATCATGAGTATGATAGCGCTTGGGCTTCATCGAAAGGCTCTAAATGGCTGGTATCGGTCCAAAACGAGGTGAAGGCTCAGACGGGTTGCACCTGAGCTGAGAGCGAAAGGCGTGTACGTTGAAGAAGACAAGCCAGAATGAGATATTCGAAGACTGAGGATTGGGCTTATCTCCTATGTTAAAGAGAGATTTCGCCTATCATAGGCTATATCGCCCTGGCAGAGGCCCGGCCTTATAGGCATTATGCAGCCCTTAAAGGAACCCCCTCCAAGCAACGGCCCCATGTTCAAGCAATCAGCATGTGCTGCCGTCAGCGTAGGAGGCTGAGCCTTGCTGGGAAAATAAGAACTTGGCGAATGTGAGATTTAATCACCTCCTATATGCTATGCTCTGCGCTTCTGAGGCAGTTGCCCCCCCTGACCCCCTCTGGGGGAACCCCTATGTATATATGCCATAGGTACTGCAAGAGGACGTTGGCACCAGATTCGCATACACCCGGCATCCTTTAAGCTCCATGTGATATGCTATCCGCCCCTAAAACAGCTCCCTGACAGAGATACTTGAGAACTCAACTCATGTTTGGTCCGTCTTGCCAAGTGTAAATCGTTTGGTAAACACTATAAGATGATAACCTAAAATAGAGAGAGCTGGCATAAAGACTATCATAGGCAGCTGGCATCGTCAATCCGGCTGAAGTGGTATTATGGATCAGTTCGATCTAATAGTGGTTGGATCTGGAGCGGGAATGCACGTCGTCTCCAGCGCAGTGGAGCACGGGCTTGAGGTAGCCCTTGTGGAGAAAGGCCCAATGGGCGGCACATGCCTTAACAGCGGCTGCATACCTTCAAAGATCCTGATATATCCTGCGGATGTGATAAGGATGCTCCAGGATGCTAGAGCCGTGGGCATAGAGGGCGTCATAAGCAGGGCGGACTTTGCCGGGATAATGGAACGCATGAGGTCAGCGGTGAGCAGGTCTAAAGAAGGCATGATAGATGCAGTCCGCTCTAATGATAATGTGGTCTGGTACAAGGGCACTGGCGAGTTCGTGGGCGACTGCTCCATAAAGATTGAGGAGAACACCATCACTGCACAGAAGATTCTGATAGCCTCCGGTGCCAGAGCATTCATACCTCCCGTGCCTGGCCTGGCTGAGGCCGGATACCTGGACAACGTCTCACTGATGAGCCTAAAAGAGCTGCCAAAAAGCATTGTAATCCTTGGAGGCGGCTACATCGGCTGCGAGTTTGGCCACTTCTTCTCTGCCATGGGATCTGAGGTCACTGTTCTTGGAAAGAGCCCATATGTCCTGGATCGTGAGGACCCCGATATATGCCGGATCGCCAATAAAGCTTTCTCCAAATACATGACGATCCATACCAGCCACGAGGTGGTCAGGGTGGATACAGAGGGCAAAAAGAAGGTTGTCACTGCAATAAACCATATCGATGGCAAGACCTACAGCTTTGCAGCCGATGAGATACTGGTGGCTGCTGGAAGGAGATCCAACTCAGATCTCCTGAGGCCAGAGATGACAGGCGTGGAGACAGACGACAAGGGCTGGATAAAGGTTAACGAGTACCTGGAGACCACCAGGCCCGGCATATGGGCCATTGGCGATGCCACTGGAAGGCATATGTTCAGGCATAACGCCAACTATGAGGCAAATCTTGTTGCCAGGAATATGCTGGATGATCTCAAAGAAAAAGAGAGAGCTGACTTCCATGCAGTGCCTCATGCAGTCTTCACCCACCCCCAGGTCGCGGCCGTGGGCCTGACTGAGACTGAAGCCCTGAAAGCTGGGTACAAGGTTCTGGTGGGCAGAGCCAGATACACAGAGGTGGCAAAGGGCTTTGCCATGGCTGAGGAGGACGGCTTTGCCAAGGTCATAATCGAAGACGGCACTGGCAGGATACTCGGCTGTTCAGTGATAGGCTCTGAAGCGCCCACACTGGTGCAGCAGATTGTCTACATCATGAACGCCGAGGAGGGAGACTTCGCTCCTCTGGTCAGGTCTCAGGTAATACACCCCACCATCAGCGAGGTGATCATAAGGGCATTTTCCAGGCTGGAGCATCCCTCAGAGGCCGATGCCGGACCTGAAAGAGAAGAGTCAAAGTAAGCGGGCAGCAAATAATTGAAGTATCTTCAATCCATAAAAATTGATTGCCAGCCGGGGTGAAACATCACAAAAGATCATTAAACCATGGACAGACATCCATGCTGCATTAATCCTGGGTTCGAGACCCAGGGCGTTTCAGGTGAGAGAAGGCGCGCATCAGCACCTCGCTTAAAGCTGGATGGATCACCTGTGACCTCTTAAGAGGATCCAGGTTCTGGCCTGGTCCGTTCATGAGCAGCACCACCAGCTGGATCAGGACTGCAGCATCAGAGCCTACTATAAAAGAGCCCAAGACTTTCTCAGTGCCTTCTTCCACAACCACCTTGACCAGCCCATCATCTTCAGCCATGGCGAGCCCCTTGGTGACTTCAGTGTATCCGGCCCTGCCCACCAGCACATTATGTCCCGCTTCCAGGGCTTCAGTCTCAGTCATGCCCACAGCTCCCACCTGAGGATATGTGAAGACTGCATGGGGCACTGCGTGAAAGTCAGCCTTTTCTTTTGCATCACTGGTCATATTATGCCACACCACTTTTGACTCGTAGTTGGCGGTGTGTTTGAACATATGCCTGCCCAGGGCATCGCCAAAGGCCCAGATTCCAGTCCTTGTGGTCTCCAGGTATTCGTCCACCTTTATCCAGCCTTTATCATCTGTATGAACGCCTGTCTTCTCTGGCCTCAGGAGATCTGTATTTGGCCTCCTGCCCAAAGCCAGTAATATCTCTTCAGCCCCGCAGGAGACCTCCTCATTGCTTGCCCGGTTTATGGCAAATACAACCTTGGTTCCGTCCTTCACCTCGACCCTCAAAGCTTCATGATTGGTCAGAACTCGCATGCTCCTGGACATGACCTTCTTGACTATCTCTGAGACCTCTGGGTCCTCGCCCGGCAAGAGCCTGGGGTTGCGGCCTATGAGAGCGACCTTTGTGCCCATGGCAGAGAAAAAATGGGCGTACTCGCAGCCGATGTAGCCGCCTCCCAGAATTATCAGGCTCTCAGGCGGCTTCTTTAGCTCAAGAAGGGATATGTTATCGATATATCCGGCCTCACTTAGGCCCGGCAGTGATGGGACCAGGTTCCTGGAGCCGGTGGCAATGGCAATCTTCGGGGCGGTCAGGATCTCGTCTCCGGCTTTCAGGGTATGATCGGCAGTGAACTCAGCCAGGTCACTGTGCCAGGTCAGGTTTGGGAGAGATTTGACTGCCTCTTCCCTCCAGCTTCTGGACCGCATAACTGCCGACCTCATCCGGTCCATTATTAGGGGAAAATCGATCTCTATGCCGGCGCTTTTGATCCCCACTGACCTTGCATCCTGAAGGGTTCTTATAACATCTGCAGGGTAGATCAACATCTTTGAGGGCAGACAGCCATTGTTCACGCAGGTCCCTCCTATTGGTCCCGGATCGATCAAGGCAACCTTTAGACCCGCCCTTGAGGCATTGATGGCCACCCTTAAGCCAGATCCACCTCCTATCACCATGACATCATATCTTTCCACAACCCGACCCCTAAAAGAATTCGTCATATGGACTTATAATCTTTTACTGTACTGTCAAGTTTTTTGGTAAATGTGACTTCATCAAATTGAAGCGTATTGCACAAAGATTTTAATTTAGAAACTGACTTCCCATAGAAACATGCACTTTCCAAAGACTTGACAAGGGTAAATAGCACATAAATGAATGATGTGTTATGGAAAAACTTTTAAAATATTTATATATTATATCGATATTCCTCATGCCCACATCTCTAGAAGCGAAGTTCACCTAGAATGCCCAACTGAATGGTTGTGGAACCAATGCAATAGATCAGCAAGTATCTGGAAAAGGATACAGTGCTGAGAATACAGTTAGCACATCCGATTCTGGCCAGTTTTGCGTCTCCACGACCCGATTGCGACACATGAGCTTGGACATACTGTTGGCCTCGGTGATCTGACTGGCTGCCAAAATAAGAATAAGATTATGTATGCCATTAATAACGGCGAAGTTAAGTGGAAGCTGCGAAACGCAGATAAATTGGGGTTGTGGTCCCTATATGGCCCTTAAGCATCTCCGATTATCCTAGTACAGCGAGGCTGAATTAGGACCACAGATACATCAGGATAGACTATGTCTTTCTGGGTGATGCTTCCAATCCAAATAAAGAGCACTAAACAAAGAAATGCCAGCACACTTTTTGGGCCAAGCACTAACAGCTGGGTTAGTCTCAAGGCCGACGGCCCCCCTGACCCCGCGTCCGCGGGGGACATTTCCGACAATATGCAAATGCTGGCAGAAAGCCCTTTGATGGAACTGATAGCATGTCCCATAGCACTCCACGGATATCAAATGTATGCGATCTGATACCATCATCCTCTTTCTGCAGCTCTGGCCTATCTACATAGGTGTTCCCCCCAGCAGTTTTTGGGCCAAAGCATTCGTCCCCAGAAGCATAGTGCATAGGTATTAACCCAGAATGAGCCTTGCAGCTCTTCTTTAATTAAAGCTCTTGATCTGCTGCTAGATAGAGCGCCCCCCCCCTCCAGGGAAATGTAGCCTTATTTAAGCCTCAGTGCACTAGATGTGTCTGGCTTGGCTGTAGGCTGCAGCGTTCACCCAGGCAGGTCACATTTCTATGGGCGCTGATAGGCAGTCCGTTGCCTTGGATCTTAAAAACTGAGTTCCGGCCTCTGCACTACACCCCGGCGAATCTCTCTGTCGCTGTCCATTGCGTAAGCAGTGATAGCGACGATGCAAGGCTGCCGTTCAGGCGGCCAGAGCCTGCGTATCTGGCGCGCCGCCTCCAGGCCGTCCATCACCCTCTTTAGCTCTGTTATTAATATGGCAGCGCAGGTGACCCCGGAGATCTCGCCCGATGAGTCGAAAAGGGGCTCGACCGTCAGATCATTACATCGGCAATGTCAATGCTAATAGATGATCAGTGGGGTTCAAAGCAGAAGACTCGCTCTGCTATGGAAACATTTGACGTGATCATCAGAGGGAATCTGCATCGAATTGATGAATGCATGCACTTTCTGCCCGTATTGTATTAAAAAGAGCAATTAGCCAGTCTTAAGAAGCGTAGCCTGCTGTATCTAAGATCTGCCGTTCCAAAACCTGCATAAGCCGCAGCTCATGCAGGTCGGGCGGCCATTTTAGTTCCAAATCCTAGTACGCATAGATAGTTATCTGGTTGGACCTCACGCCTCCAATGCTGAAGATGCCTCCATATGTGCCAGGCATTCCTGCATAGAACCACACGTACTTGTATCCGGGTGTGGTGCGGCCGTAGTATTTGCTGTCGGTCAGGCCGCCTGGAGCGATGCTGGACATGGTCAGGTCTCCACTCACTGGTACGTAGACGATCTCTGGCACCCAGCTGCCAAGCGGTGTGCGTGCAACCACGCTCCAGCCGTTATCCTGGGTCTTGATCCAGGCCAGAAGGTTATTCCCTGTGAACTTCCTGTCAAAAGCAGCCCACTGAGTGTTCACTCCCTTATAGTAAACATACTCCGGCGGTGGATAATTAACATCATATGACAAGATCGCGTTCTGCTCCGCCGGCCGCGGAGATCTGGTGGTATAATCCGCCAAAGGAGCATTGACCACAGGAACTGCTGGGGCTGGTGCGCACTTCAAGCCGCATGTGGCTGAGCATGTCTGGGCGCAGGTGGATCCGCAGGTGCTGGCGCAAGTGCTGGCGCAGGTATAACTGCAGGTATTGGCGCAAGTGCTAGCACATGTGTATCCACAGCTGCTGCGGCAGGTGATATAGCAGGTATATCCACAGGTCCCGCCACAGGTATCCTGGCAGGTTCTGCTGCAGGTTCTGCCGCAGGAAGCTGCACAGGTGTTGCTGCAAGTGCTGCCGCAAGAAGCCATACAGGTGCTGCCACAGGTTCTGCCGCATGAAGCTGCACAGGTGTTGCTGCAAGTGCTGCCGCAAGAAGCCATACAGGTGCTGCCGCAGGTGTTTTGGCCACACGTGTTGCTGCAAGTGTTGCCACATGAATCTGAGCAGGTACTGCTGCATGTATTTACCCCACCACAAGAGGTCGCTCCTCCGCAGGTAATCAAGTTACAGGTGTCGCTGCATGTATTGCTGCAGGTTCCAACACAAGTGCTGCCGCAAGTGCTCTTGCCCATAGTCGGTATATTGTGGCAACCGCTCACGGTCATATCAAATATCGGGCCGTCTCCCTCCTCAGGGTCAGAGCTCTTGACTGCGGGCATTTCTCCAGCATCCGCATCTTCAGGATTCAAGCTTGCAGTCTTTATGCTGCCAAAGCTCATCTTGCTTTCAGAATCCTCGTTGCTCAAAAGCCCCATCTCCTTTGCAGCCTGATTATATCTGTAATCATAAAGCGGCGAGTTGCCGGACTGAGCTGCGTCGGCATTAAGGCTAGCACCCAAAGAGGATGTCATAATAAATGCTGTAAATAGAAACCCCAATGTCACTAGCGGTAAAAACCTAAGTCTTATTCCTATCCCTCCTTTAGATCTATTCGCTTTTAAACTTATATAGCTTATTCAAAAATCCATTGCAGATATCAGCCTCGAATCCGATTTATCCCATATTCCGCACTTTTAGTTCATCCCGTAATAATTTTCGCATTCTCGACCCAGCAGCTTTAAAATAATAATCTGTGTGCTGTTCAAATTGACGCAGACTTTGATGACGTTACCACCAGAAG
>Ga0074195_1001092_pt1 | contig 41927 bp, 42 predicted proteins | sample EPASupsiteHSE623_FD_64525 | JGI IMG/M metagenome (GOLD analysis project Ga0074195, IMG submission 64525) | Bioremediated contaminated groundwater from EPA Superfund site, New Mexico - Sample HSE6-23 | ecosystem: Environmental > Aquatic > Deep subsurface > Groundwater > Contaminated ...
GGGTTATTAAACAAATTTCCGCATTGCCAGTACCAACGTCAGAACCAACTCTGGTCAAGCCAGGTATCGTTGGATCTCCATCAAAGAAAATTTATGGTGAATTTATTGTCGTGATTTTTCACGCATTCACGGGCTTACAATGTAGGCTTCAAGGATATTTATACCTTGTTACCTGCATTGTTTTCCCATCAGAACCAAGGCCGGTTAAACCGGAGTGCTTGGGTCCTCATCGAACCTTTTTTGTTCAGTGAACATCGTCGTGTTTTTCACGCGTTCACGGGCTTACAATGTAGGCTTTGGGGATATTTATACCTTGTTACCTACATTGTTTTCCCATCAGAACCAGCGCCGGTGACCGGCGTGCCTGGTTCCTCATCAAACGGAATCTGAACAGTGGACATCGTCGTGATTTCTCACGCGTCCACGGGCTTACAACATAGGATTCAAGGATATTTAAACCTTGTTGCCTGCGTTGTTTTTCCCTCGGAACCGACACCCGTTCCCGAAGGGGGGTTTCGTCGGTTTGTCATCAGATTTTGTGGATCTACATATAACACAGCCAACCATTTAAACATTTTCCACCCCCCGGGCCCTGTTTCTTCCCCGTATTTTATTTTCAGAAAACTATTTTTTTGGGACATAAAGACAAAACTGGTTGGAAACCTGATTTATGCCCCGTTTTCCGGATTTTTATCCTTTTTTTCCTGTACTGCGCGTACTGGCCGGAAACCTTTCGGGCTCACTTTTTTTCGTAAGAAAAATTCCGGAGCGCATTTTGGGATACGTGCGGTTTATCGTCGTGGATAGTGCAATTTTCAAAAAAAATCGTCCAAACTCTTGCCGCAATCGCGCATTGGCGGAACACTACGGAAAGTGAACTTCCTGGCTGGTTTTGCACTACTATAGTATGTGCCATTTTCCGCGCAATCGCGCATTTTTTCCGGACCGGAATGTGAAAAGCAAAGGGGCTGCGGCAATCTTGCGAAGGGATCAATCGCAATGGGAGTGTTCACTGCAATACCTGCCATACATCTACAACTCATATCGCTCGATTCGCAGGAAATAATGCTATAATACCTAATCGGGCAGGCAAGTTGATTGGGCCCATATAGAATACGATAAGACACATTTCACAAACGGAAAATTCACAGAATTTTTAGCGGGATGCCCCAAGGAGCTTCGGTTTATGGCAAAATGCCCCCACTGACCCCCCTTACAAAAAATGCGATACTAATTGAGATAATCTGGCCAAATTACCGTCACAAAAATTTATTATTTGCCGTCCAAGAACACTAGTCAAAACGGGCAGGGTGTAGGCGGGTCAGTGGGGGCAGATATGATCAGGGGCTACCCGGGCGAACAGGAAAATATCCATCAACGAACAATATGTCTGTCATGCAACGACAGAGAAGGGAACAATATCATACGGGAGACATGAAACCCGGGATAGCACGGTAGTACAAAATGCCCCCTTCGACCCCCCATTATCCCCGTCAAGAGACCACCAAGGATTTATCGGCCCATCGCAAAACCACCAGATAAGAATCCGTGGCGACATACTCCCAACCTTTTCCTTCCAGCCAGGTTGGGAACTTCACGCAAGAAGGGAGCCAGGTGAGACTTGAGAGGAACCCGGTGAAGAGCTATGAAACAATTCCACCAGAAACCCGGAACAAAGAGCGCAGTGCATATCCTGAAGAAACCGTTACCGGATATCACGGCATTCAACGCTGTCATCAAGTCGCTCATCATGATGAACCCGCTCGGATGCACATCCTACTGGGTGAAGAGAAAGAACAATCAACCGGTTGGGAAGGTTCGCGAGATGTACACCGCGAAATTCGTATATGAAGATGCGATGCAGAAACGGATCGGGGCCGGACACGAAACGTACGACTCGGTCGAAGGATACCAGTTAGGTATCGCCGCGGTGATCTCCAATATGGCGAATATCGCAGCCCATCGCGGGAAGCCCCGGCACCTCCCCGAAGCCGACCACTTCTCCGTGATCCTGAAATGCCATGATCCAAACGGCGAGTTATACTTCCTGAGTATCGCCCGGGACCGGGTGACCGTGTCTTCCTATAGTGATGATGCGATCCGGAAGCGGGTTGAAGATTGGGCGGATAGCGTTCCGGCACTGGAATAATTCCGGGAAGAAATACCGTAACCGCAATAAGAATCCCGCATTACAAGGGGAAATCTCCAAAAAAAAAGATCCCGTTACTCCTTCTTACCCAGGAGAACGAGGAAACCGCAAATTCCAAGACCGGCAAGGGGAATGACTGCCGGAAGCCCGGACTTTGTCGGCTGGGGCACCGGATTCACGGGGGCTGGTTTGGCCGGCGTAGAACCTGGAACGAGCGTCCCGGATATCTCCGTATAGCTTCCCCCGTTAACAGTTACTGCCGAGGTCCATTCCGCAAACCCACCCTGGCGGAGCACGAGCGTGTGGCTTCCCGCAGGAATGTTCGCCAGCACCATGGGGGTAACACCGCTGTACTTGTTGTCAAGGTAGATGCCGGCTCCAGAGGGGACAGAACCAACGATGAGCTGACCCGTGGTATCGGGAGCCGCACCGGGGGTTACCGGTACCATAGACGCGGTAATCTGCTTTGTTTTCCCTGCCTGGACAACAGCAGTCTGGGTGAATGTCTGGTAATCCTGCATAGAAAGACTGACCGTGTAGGTGCCCGGTGCAAGCTGGGTGACATAGACAGGATCGCCCGGATAGGTTATTCCCTGGTAATTATTGTTCACATACACCGCGGCTCCCGGGGGGACGGACTGGATCTGGAGATCCCCGTAGATGGGCGACTGCGTATACGGCTCCATCCCGATCGCGGTGGGGAAGGTCTCGCCGGCAGTGATGGAGAACCGGGTCGTGGAATCATAATAACCGGGCTTCTTGAGAAGAAGCGTGTGGCTTCCCGGGGCAAGAGGAATGGTCTGCTCACCGTTTCCATAGTAGACGCCATCGATGTAAATGTCCGCCTCGAAGGGATTGAGGTCAAGCCACCCGTACGAGACCGGGTTTGGTACCAGGATTGCATTGATCACTTCCGTTCCGATATCCCCGACACCCTCGTACGTGCTCCAGGTCTGGTACCCGGGCATGGATACGGTAATGGTGTGCCAGGTATTGGGCGATACCCCAAAATCATCGGGGGTAGAGTAGCCGCAATGGTAATCGACACAGAAGGAGGCGCCTGACGGTTCAGAGTAGACACGGTACTGCGTAGTGTCCGCCGCAGCCGGGGCAATGCCCAAAACAAGACAGGCAAGTATCACACAGGCGACTATGAGGGTTCGGTAATGAATGGACATGATAAAGAAGAGTCTCGCCGCGGCTAATATAAAAACGGGTCGGGTTCGATGCACAGCACCCGATTGTTTTTCGTTCCGGGGCCGGTACCCGAAGTTCAGGGGGTCGGGGATCACCGGTCTTTTCGACTGGCGCATGGATATGACATGCGGTCCGGCGATGGCCCGCTAACGGTCCTGGTCCCGGGGTATGCACGATTACCTGGCCGGGTAACAGGGAGTGTCGCCTGATATAACTTCATGACACCCTTTTATAAAAAACAGATGAATTTTGTTGAGCAATTGCCCCCCATTGCAAAAAAGGCCCCTTATGGGAAGTATTTCCATTACCGGTTGTTTCCTTAAGTCACTACCGGGTAATTTTACACAGAAGAGCATCCCCGGATCAAACCCATCCAGAGTACAGAATGATTAAAAGAGCATCCTCTTGTTATTCAGCGCCGGACCCGGAGATGGATTCTTCCCCCTCCACCCGGCAGAGCTGCACCCAAATATCGCCGAAAAACTCCTCCTGCCGGAGGGAACACCGCCCCTCGTGCGCCAGAAACAAGAGCGGGATATACACTTCCGGCATGCCCCACCCCAGTTTCCCGCAGAGCTCGACAAGCGTCATCTCGCCGTCAATCTCAAGGAGGGAAAGGCACTCCTCCAGAACGGTCGATGAGGATGCCTGGTAGCCTTCATCGTGGGCAATACTGACCACATCATCCGCATCGATCAGGAACGCCTCGGTGGGATCCGCAGCCATCCGCCGGCGCCGCCTCTCTTCCTTCTCGATGTTCTTGAGCTCGGTGATCAGCTCGAACAGCGTGATCGGACTCTGTCTCATATGCTTGCGATCCAGCCGGCGCTGGATCTCGTGTTCGAGCCGCTCGATAATCCCCAGCCGGCCGGTGTATTCGATCTCCCCATCGGGGAACAGATCATAATCTTCGCCAGAGTCGCCATCGTCCTCACCCGCTTCTTCTTCCGGGGATGCAAGGATCAAAAGCTGCTCCGACTTCATGCGCAGGAGCGTAGCTGCGTAAAAAAGCGTGCGCCCCGAAAGCTTGAGGTTAAGTTCACGCCGCCGCTCCAGCTCGGAAAGGAAGCGGTCGGTCACTTCGATGATATTGATATTCCACGGATCGATCTCCCCCCGCTCGGCAAGCCCGACCAGGATCTCGATCGGATCTTCGAGCGCCCCGCCATTCTCCGGTTCAATTGACAGCGGGGCTTCTCCTGGGGTTTCGGCAAGCCCGTTTGCCAAACCGGGGTCCGGTTTTTTCCCCTCGTCCAAAGGAATATCTTTCACGACACCAGCAGGAGGAACCTGCGACGGGGTTGAAGGGGCTTGTTTCGGATCCGGCGTGAGGCCGGAACCATCAGGCTCCGCCATGTGCCTTGACCCCGGTGACCAGCGTGCTCTTGTCGGAACGCAGCGTGACACCCATGATGCGTTGCGCTGCATCGATCATCGGCTTACGCAGCGATACGATGACGAACTGCGAGTTGGGTGCTAGTTCGGTGACCATCGATGAGATCCGCTCCACGTTCGAGCCGTCGAGCGACATATCCACTTCATCGAAAGCATAGAACGGGGCGGGGATGTAGCGCTGGATAGAGAAGATGAACGCTAAGGTGGTAAGCGACTTTTCCCCGCCGGAGAGGGAGGAGAGCAGGTGCACTTTCTTGTCCCGGGGCTTGACGGCAAACGTCATTCCCCCGGCAAACGGGTCCTCTTCGTTTTCCAGCACAAGGTTCCCGCTGCCGCTGGTAAGGCGGGCAAAGATCTCCCGGAAGTTGGTGTCAATAGCCTTGAATGCAGCCGTGAATGCTTCGTATTTCATCTGCTCGAACTGCTCGATCCGCTCGATAAGGCTCGTCCGCTCGCTCGACAGGGTCTCCTTGCGCTCCGTCCGCTCGCCCACCTGCCGCTCTACCTTGTCGTACTCTTCGATCGCGAGCATGTTCACGGCACCGATCTTCCGCAGGGCACCATCCGCTTCTGCAATCTTGCCTTCGATTTCTGTGAGGGAAAGGGTGGTGTCCATCTCTCCGACCTGTTGCCGGAGCATCCCGACTTCAATGCCTAAGGTTTTGGCACGCTCGTCGATTGCTCCCAACTGGATGCTGATCCGCTCCTTGTCGGCATCAAACTTCATGAGTTTGAGTTCCGAGTCCTGGATATGCTGCGAGGCTTCACCCCGCTTGGCGCGGAGCTCGTCGAGTACTCCGGAGAACTCCTTCTGCCGCTCTTCAAGGGCAGCAATCTGGGACTTGTGGATACCTATCTGGTCGTTTGATCCTGCGATATCGGTATCGATCTGGCGGTTGCGCTCATCCTGCCGGGCGCGATCCTCGCCCAGTTCAACAAGACGGGCATTGAAATGCTGGCGCTCGCGCTGGGCATCATTGATATCGGCATCCTTGTTCCGGAGCCGGCGTTCCGCTTCCTCGATCTCCTTGCGCTTCCTCTCCATCTGCTCCGTGAGAGCCGGGATATTGGTATCATCGAGACGCTTCTTGATCTCCTCGATCCGGACATTGATCGCATTGATCGCCTCGGTCGTCTTGTCCAGCTCGCCTTCGAGCGCGCCAAGCTCTGCACCGCCGTTCCGGGTCTCCTCCTGCTGCCGGGCAACCGCCGCTTCAATGGTCTGCTTCTCGACCGTGATCGCATCAAACCGGCGCGAGAACTCCTCGGTGAACATGCCGAAGCGGGCAACTTTCTGGTCGATCTCGTTCCGGGTTGCACGCCGGGCATCCACTTCTTCGACAAGACGCTTTACCCCTGCTTCCAGCGTCGCAGCCTCACCCTGTAATTCACCAAGGTGCGACCGGATCCGCATGATCTCGTCATCGACCGCAGCACCAAAACCCCGTATGGCCTGCTTCTTTGCCGACCCACCCGTCATTGCCCCGCTCTTTTCGAGTATTTCGCCTTCGAGCGTGACCATGCGGTATTTGCCGATCAGTTTGCGTGCCCGGTCAAGGGTATCGACCACGACGGTGCCTCCCAGTGCAACGGCAAACGCCCGGTCAAATTTCGGGTCGTAATCGATCAGGTTTACCGCATAATCAATAACGCCCGGTTCCTTGACCGGGGGAAGCTGGGGTGGTTTTAGTTTATTGAGGGGGAGGAACGTGGCCCGCCCGAGCCGCTCCTCCTTGAGGTACCGGATCGCATCGGCCGCGATCTGATCGTCGTCGCAGACTACGAACTGGAGCTTGTTGCCGGCGGCAATATTGAGCGCCATCGAGTATTCGGGCGGGGCTTTGCCGAGGTCGGCAATGGTGCCGTGCACCCCTTCCATTGCCATGATCGCCTCGATCGCCTTACCTCCTGATTCCCCGCGGGCCTGCTGGGCAGCCTCAAGACGATACACATCCTGTTCCGCAGATCGTATCTCGTTTTTCAGCCGTTCAAGCGTGGAACGCTGGGCAAACATCGCTCCTTCGAGTTCCGAGAGATTGCGGTCCAGCTCCTTCTTCTCTGCCGCAAGGTCCCCGACACTCTTCTCGCTGTCCGTCAGCTGGGCCTGTTTTGCGGAATATTCCTCATCGAGTTGTTTTAAGAGCAGGGTGAGACGTTCCAGCTCGGTGGTGCGCATCCGGCTCTTCTCGATCAGCATGTCCTGCTGGTGCAGGATGCCGGAACGCTGCGCCTTCTTCTCCTCGCTTTCCTTAAGAAGCGCGAACAGTTTCTCCCGCGAACCTTCCGTATCCTCGGAGTGTGCCTTTAACTCGGTCTCCACCTTTTCGAGCTGGGCCTTGAACGTTGCCACTTCCATGGCAACATTCGTGCGGTCGATGGTGAGGGAACGGATCTGGTCGGTGCATTCGGCGACCCGGGCTTCTGCCCGTTTCGTATCCATGTACACACGGTTGATCGCCTCAAGATTGGTTTCCTTTTCCTTCCTGAGGCGAACGATCGTCTGCTCGGCGAGCTTGATCCCACCCTTGGCTTCTTCTAATTCTGCGATCAGTTTGAGATAATCCGAACCGCTCTTCTTGTTGATCAGATCGTCAATATCCTTTAAATCCGCCTTTAAGTAGGCGAGTTCATTCTCCTCAATACTCCGGTCGGACGCAATCCGTGACAGGTGGATCTTATGCTCCTCGGTTGAACGCAGGAGTGAATTGAGTTCCTTCTCCCGGTCATGAAGCTGGGCGACGGACCGGCAGTTCTGGAAATACGAGAGATCTTTCTGCCATTTCTGGTACTCAAGAGCGTGCTCGCGCTCACGTTTGAGTTCATGGGCCCGTTTGCTCAGCTCGATGAGGAGCAGTTCCTCACGTTCGATCCGCTCCCGCACGATATCGAGCTCCGAAAGCGCCTGCTGTTTCTTGGTATCGAACTCAGAAACCCCGGCGATCTCATCGATGATCTTGCGCCGCTCGAAATCGCTCATCTCCATGATGCGGGTCACATCTCCCTGCATCACCACATTGTAGCCATGGGGTTTGATCCCGTGCTTTGCAAGATGATCGACGATATCGCTCTGTTTGCAGAGCCGGTCATTGAGGTAATTATAGCTGTAATACCCGTTGCCGGTCCGCTTGATCCTGCGCCGGATCTTCGTCCCGTCTGAGAACTGGAGGGCGACTTCGGCGATATTGCGCCCGGAATTCAGGTTGATTAAGTCCGTGAGCTTCTCTGCACGGAGATTGCGGGAACTCGAAAGTGCCAGTACAAAAAGAACAGAATCGATGATATTGCTTTTACCAGACCCATTAGGACCCGATATCACCGTGAACCCTTCTAAAAAAGGGATTTTTGTCTTTTTGGAAAAAGACTTGAAATTATCTATCTCGAGTTCTGTGATATGCAAAGATCCGGCTCCTTACTTCTTTGCAGGATCCTTTGATTCTTCAGCAGCATAGATCAGGTCAGCCTGCTTGGGCTTTCCCGCTGCACCTTTTTTCTGGCCATAACCGGCACGGGCAACAATGTAATCCTTGTCTCCACGCCGGGGCTCAAGTTTCATCGTCCCATCCTGCTGCATGATCATGTCCATCGCAGGTTCTGCGGGTGCTGCCGGTACATCAGGTTGCCGTGCACCTTTGCGCATGACGACCGTGCTCCCGCCCGATGAGGGACTTCCGGCTTCTGCGGCGGGATATGGCTGCGAACCCTGGACAACAGTCGGGGCACGTTTGAGTTCCTGCCGGCTGCGTTCCTCGGTCTGTTTGGACATCTTCATGGAGACAGACTTGAGATCCAGAAGCTCCTGGGTGAGACCCTTGACCAGTGCTTCCATCTCTCTCATCTTCTTTTCTAGTGCCGCAATCCGGTCCTCAGTCGCAGCCCCGATTCCTGAATTTTCCAACATTGTAATCAGTTACTCCTGTTTTTCCCCATTGCTCACGATGCTAGATCTTTGCATACCGTTGCACCCAACAGAGGTACTCTTGTGTACAGGTGCGGCGCATACCTTATTAATAATAGTAATGATCGCCTGATTAGGAAAAAAGCTTTGTGCTTTATTTTGATAAATAGCACCAGAATTTTGCATAACCCGGATTCCTGCCAACCTGACCAGTAATGCAGGACACGGCCGGGCATGAATGAAAACAGGCTTGATTCCTGCCTCTTTTTAAAAACAGTGACGCGAAATAGATTTTTGCTGCTGTTCGTAATATAAGTCCCGGTTTTTTTCTCCTTTTACACGCTAAGAAAAGGTATTACCTGATCCGAGCGAACCCTAGTCCATATGTCTTATCTGTCTAAAACTGATCCAGAAATAGCAGATATTATCGAGAAGGAACGACTGCGCCAGACCAATGGCCTCGAACTCATTGCGTCTGAAAACCTCGTCTCCCACGCGGTACTCGAAGCTATGGGGTCTATCATGACTAACAAGTATGCCGAGGGGTATCCCGGGAAACGGTATTACGGCGGCTGCGAGTTCCACGATGAAGCCGAGAATCTTGCCCGTAACCGGTTGAAGCAGCTGTTTGGCGCTGAGCATGCAAACGTGCAGCCCCACTCCGGCACCCAGGCAAACATGGCGGTCTATTTTGCGTACATGAGCTTGGGAGACACCCTGATGAGCATGAAGCTCCAGCAGGGCGGACACCTGTCCCACGGTTCTCCGGTCAGCTTTACCGGCAAATTTTACAAGGTAGCCCAATACGGCGTTGACCCGAAGACCGAGATGATCGATTACGGCGCAGTTGAGGAACTGGCAAAGAAGGAGAAGCCCAAGATGCTGGTCTGTGGTGCTTCCGCATACCCCCGCACCATCGATTTCAAGGCATTCCAGGAGATTGCTGATGGTGTCGGCGCCTACTGTATGGCCGATATCGCCCACATCGCCGGGCTCTGCGCAACCGGCGTCCACCCGAACTCGGTCGGCGTCGTGAACTTCACCACCACCACCACCCACAAGACCCTTCGCGGACCCCGGGGCGGCGCAATCATGTGCAACAACGAGTATGCACAGGCCATCGACAAGGCGATCTTCCCCGGCATGCAGGGCGGCCCCCTCATGCACACCATTACGGCAAAAGCAGTCTGTTTCGAAGAAGCCCTCAAGCCTTCGTTCAAGGTCTACAGCCAGCAGATAGTGAAGAACGCAAAGGTGCTGGCCGAGACCCTGATGAACAACGGTCTCCGGCTCGTTTCGGGGGGTACCGACAACCACCTGATGCTCCTTGACCTGACCGCACAGGGCATCACGGGTCTTGAAGCGGAAGTCGCGCTCGGAAAAGCCGGCATAACGGTGAACAAGAACACGATCCCCAACGAGACCAAGAGCCCGTTCATTACCAGCGGCCTCCGGGTTGGCACTCCCGCCGTCACCTCACGCGGCATGAAAGAGGCGGAGATGCGCAATATCGGGAACTGGATTGCAACCATTGTCAAGGACGTTCACAACGAAGCCGCGATCAAGGACATCCACGCAAAGGTCCATGCCATGTCCAGCAAATTCCCGATCTATCCGGAATAATTCACCCAATTTTTCAGGAATCCCTATGGTCATAATCCTTGATGGAAAAAAGTGCTCGGCAATGCGGCTCGAACTCCTCAAAGAAGAGATCGAGGATTCAGGACTCTATCCCCGCCTTGCCACCGTGATTGTCGGCAATGACCCTGCATCGCAGATGTATGTGCGGATGAAACACCGCGCCTGCGAGCAGGTGGGCATCGGATCGGTGGGCATTGAGCTGCCTGCCGATGCCACCACGGAAAAAGTGCTGGAATCGGTCCACCAGCTGAACCGGGATACCGATATCGATGGTATCCTCGTCCAGCTCCCCCTCCCGAAGCACGTGGATGCAGAGCGCGTGATCGAAGCGATCAGCCCGCAGAAAGATGTGGACGGGTACCACCCCGAGAACATGGGGCTCCTTTTCTCCGGCAAGCCCCGGTTCACATCGTGCACCCCGACCGGGATTATGACCCTGCTTGCAGAATACAAGATCCCGCTCGCGGGTGCCCGGGCGGTCGTTGTCGGGCGCAGCATCGATGTGGGACGCCCCATGGCGGCATTACTGCTCAATGCCGATGCCACAGTAACGATCTGCCACAGTAAAACCAGGGATCTTGCTGAAGAGCTGAAGCGGGCTGACATTCTCATTTCCGCCATCGGCAAGGCCCACTTCATCCAGCCGGCAATGGTAAAACCGGGAGCAGTTGTCATCGATGTGGGGATCAACCAGCTGGACGGCAAACTGGTAGGCGATGTGGAGTATGCAAAAGTCAGTGAGATAGCTTCCGCTATCACCCCGGTTCCGGGCGGCGTTGGCCCGATGACGATTGCAACCCTGATGGAAAACACCTACCGGGCGGCAAAGGTGAAGGCATGCACCAGTGCGTAATCAACAAGCTCGCGATCGGCGGTGATGCCCCTGTCAGGCTGATGGGGGTTATCAACTGTAGTTACGAGTCGTTTTATCACGACTCTTACATCCCCACCAACGAAGTGCACAAAAAGGCGGTGGAGATGATCGAACAGGGCGCAGATCTCATCGATCTCGGTGCCCGCAGCACCGCTCCCAATGCACAGGCGATCAGCGGGAGCGAGGAGGCTTCCCGTATCGATGCTGCACTCAAAGAGCTTGATGGGACCGGGTTCACCATCTCGGTAGACACCATGAACCCGTGGGTGCTCGATGTCTGTCTCAAGCATGGCATCCACGCGGCAAACGATATCTCCGGGTTATCCTCACCGGCCTACGCCAAACGGGTGGCGGATGCCGGGCTGCCGGCTATCCTGATGGCAGCCAATTACAACCCGGGAGATGCGGTCGGACTGGATGCAACGATGACAACGCTCAAAACCGTTGTCAAGCGGTGTGAGTCTGCGGGGATTGATAACTACATACTCGATCCGGGTGTCGGGTACTGGAGCCCGCTGCGATCCCTTGACAATGACTGGGAACTCTGCCAGAATTATGAGCATTTCTTAGAGTTCGGCCGCCCGGTTCTTGCCGCAATCTCGCGCAAGAGCTTTATCGGAAACCTCGTGAACAGGGAGCCCGAAGGCCGGCTGGCCGGCAGCCTGGCCGTAACGATGGTGCTGCTCCAGAAAGGGGCATCCATCGTGCGGACCCACGATGTGCCCCAGACCCGGGACCTTATCTCGGTCTTTGAGCGGATGGTGAAGAAACCGTGAACACCTCTTTTAAGGTGTTCGGGCTTTCCACCGGGATCATCCGCAGCGGGGACTCCATTGCGGCTCGTGCTGCTGATGCAGCAGACAGGCAATGCGGAGGCATTCATGAGGGCGACATCCTTGTGTTTGCCGAGACAGCGGTTGCATCCGCTGAGGGAAATATCATCGATCTCACCACTATTACCCCAACACCCCGGGCAGAGGAACTGGGAAAAAAATACCAGATGGACTCCCGCACCGCTGAAGTCGTGCTGCGGGAGAGCGATTCGGTTGTCGGCGGGATACCCGGCTTTTTGCTGTGCATGAAAGCCGGCACTCTCTTACCCAACGCCGGTGTCGATGCATCCAACGCACCCCCGGGATGCGTAACGCCCCTTCCCAAAAATCCTGACGGGAGTGCCCTTGCCATCAAAACGGTAATTGAACAGAGATATGGCGTGAAGGTTGGAGTCATCATTGCTGACAGCCGGACGCACGCAATGCGCCTTGGGTGCAGCGGCGTTGCAATTGGCTGCGCAGGCATCACCGCCGTCATCGATGACCGGGGAAGGAGCGATCTTTTCGGGCGCAAACTCGAAGTCACGAAACGGGCGGTGGCAGACAATATCGCATCTGCTGCCGAACTGGTGATGGGCGAGGCAGATGAGTGCACACCGGCAGCGATCGTCCGGGGCATCGGGCTTCCCATCGGGGATCAGGTTGGTATTGATTCGATCGCTGCGGATGAGTGCCTGTTCATGGGGGTACTGAGGAACCGTTTGCCGGAGTGAGTGGTTCACAGAATATTCGGCATTTTTTATTCTGCAGAAAACCTGTTTTTATCCATCATTTCGTTCGTGCTCTTTGGAGATTATGAGTGTGACCCCCTCTCTCCCCCAGAGGGGGAAGCAGCCCAAGGGGAGCATCCCCTTGACCCCCATTCATTTTCCCACAATTTTTAATCTGAAAAAATTAAGATGCCCCCGTCAAGTATATACTGGGATCTGAAGATCGTGAATGAATGAGAATGTCCCGAATCAGGGTCGGTTAGGGGGGGCTTAATGCATTTTTTTTGCTCTGTAGAAACGCACATGAGTTACGAACTCAGGCAAACATGATGAATAACCGGGGATTTTTCAGGGAAAATCATTTAGAAAACTCTCTGACGCTGTCAGGAGCTTCGCCCCCGCCACAGGGGCACCTACCATTGCGATGACAACGCATTACCTGTAACCTTTCTCGGGCTATCGTGCTGCGCCCGTCCCCCAACGGGGGACTGGTGGCGCAAGAGGGGGGCAATTTATTACGTGAAAAAAGGTTTTCTACAATGCACATTTTTTTAGTCATTCAACCCGCCGCGGGGGCGTCCCTTTTTGGTGCGGCGGCGTTCATCGTATCCGGGGGTATGGGGGGCATCAGCCCCCATCTTTGTAACCTGCTTAAAACTTGGATTACTCATCCAAAACAGCGAGGAGCTTTTTGTTTTCCCCCAGTTCACCGGTGAATCAGCCCGAGCGTTTCGAGGGCCCGCCGGGCAGCTGCCTGTTCTGCCAGTTGTTTGCTGTCTCCGGTTCCCTCGCCAAGAAGTGCATTCCTGAAAAAAACCTGGCAGGTAAAGACCGGTCTGTGGTCAGGACCCGTTCGCATCGTCTCCCTGTATTCAGGGACTTCAGACTTGTCGATCTTCTGGAAATATTCCTGCAGGATACCTTTTGCGTTCTGGCCCGGGTTGTAGCTGTTGAGCGCATCTTCCATGATCGCATTGACAAAATAGGCTACATCATCCAGTCCGACTTCACAGTACAGGGCACCGATAAACGCTTCAAACGCCCCACCGGTGATTTTTTCACCATAGGTATTTTGCTCACCGATGGATTTTGGAATAAGACGCGTAAAGGCCTGTTTCTCATGCTGGCGCGTGAGGGCATCCAGGGCCCGGTTCGATACTACGCCGCTTAAGATCTTTGTCATCTCTCCTTCGTTCAGCATCACATCGCGCTGGGTAAACAGGGACTGTGCGATGATAAGACTCAGGACCCGGTCACCGAGAAACTCATACCGCTGCCAGTCCTCTTTTGTGATATCCCACCGGTCGGTGCCCGGGATACCATAGGCAGCATTGAACCGGGTGACAAAGGAATTGATAATCCGGTTGACGTCGGGATCAGGATTGCCCAATAGTTCTATGAGCGATAACCCGGCCTGCCAGTTCATACCATGGGATTCTGCCGAGCGGTTGGATAAAACTATCGCTTCCGCTCAACCCCGACCCTGCCCTTCTCGACCACTAACGAGATGCCGAGTTCTTCCAGATATGCCCTGCTCTTGCCGGTGCCATGGATCAGGAGCTCTGCCAGATCCTCCTTCTCATCGATATCGGTGTGGAGGCGGAACGAGTCGATCACTTCGCAGGAGAGACCGGCATCCTGGGCGATCTTCATGTGCTTTAAAAAACTCATCCCGTAGTAATCGACATGGAACCGCTTGGTGTCCTTGATATAGATCACATTTGTGCCCCCGCCCCGCCCGGGCACTATCGCCATATCACTCGTTGTACTGGTGACCCGCTGGATGGATGCGCGATCGGCGAGAGGAAGATCCGCCATGAGGATGAGAATGGGGCCGGTGCAGTCCGGCAGGATCTGGTTGAGGGAACTGCTGAGATCGGCATCTTTTATCGTGATCTGGACATCCTCGCTGTCATAGAGTTCGGTGCTGACGATCACCGGTGTGCAGAGGGCATCTATGGTAGTAGTGATGACATCCTGCAGCATAGCACGGGCAAATGCCTCCCGTTCTGCCTGGTCGAGGATACAGGATAAGCGTGTCTTCGGGTTCACAGGTTTATACGGGATAAGGGCGTGCGGGCACATTGCGTACCGATGTACGCGGGGCAGGGAAAAAAAGATACTGATATCGTTTTACACACGGTGAAAATTCCGCAGGTTTAACTTCCCGTATGCTGATAATTCCGGCATGGATGGACCAGAATTTACGGTAAAGAAGATGCCCGCAAAAATTATTATGGGCATCAAACGCCGGACTTCTAACGCGGATGGCCGGAGTGTTGAGGATATTCCGGCCTGCTGGCAGGAATTTCTCACAAAAAACACGGCTGCAAAGATCACCAACCGTGCCAGGACTCCGGCAATGTTTGCCGTATACTCGGAATACGAGAGTGACTGGACAGGAGAATATTCCTACCTGATCGGCAGTGAAGTCACAAAAGCCGACACAATTCCCGAGGGACTTGCTGTCACCCGTATCCCCGCCCAGACCTACGCAGTCTTCAAAGCAGCCGGGCCCATGCCGGATGCGCTCCTTGCCGTCTGGATGTCAGTCTGGGGAACAAATCTCCCCCGTACATATACCTGCGATTTTGAGTGGTACGACGCCCGTTTCACCCGCCCGGAGAATAAGGAGATCGATGTCTACGTGGCGATACACGAAGAAGAACTGAAAAAATTGCAATAATAACCTCCCGTTTTATTTCCCCTTTTTGACAATGATTTCCTCGCAGACTTATTCCTTAATTAAAAGGAGATCTGCCTATCGCAGGGTAGCAGGGGGCCGGCCCATCTCGCGGTGATTACGACTACGGCAATAACGATGCATCCGGGATTACCAACGGGTATGAACGTATACAATATCTCGTACCGGTTTTAAACATAGTACCTATGAAACGACAACAGATCCGTTCAGCCATTCTGGTCCTCTCATTTCTCCTCATGTCGGTGACCTTTGTCTACCTGTCACCGATCGTCATGATGAGCGGACTGTTACAGGGGGTGATCACCGCAGCACTCCTGTTCTGGATTGCCATGTTCATCCTCGCATTCATCTTCGGCAGAGGTTTTTGCGGCTATGCCTGTCCTACCGGCGCAGAGCAGATGATTATTGACCGGGCGGTGAAAGTCAGTCTCCGACCCGTACCTTACCTGCGCAACCTGAAATACCTGTTCGCGGTCCTCTGGGTAGGAGGTGCCATCCTTCTGGCGATCGGTGCAGGAAACCTGGTCATCAACCTGCTCTTCCAGCTGGGCAGCGGTATGCCACCATGGTCGCTCGCCACGTACATAGTCTTTTACCTTATCATCCTGGTCGTATTCGGTATTGCCCTGGTACTGGGGCGCAGGGGCATGTGCAATTATTTCTGCCCGATGTCAGTAGTCTTTATGGTTATCACAAAACTCAAGAACCTGCTCAAAATACCCTCGCTTCATCTTGAAGCACAACCGGATGACTGTATCCACTGTAAAAAATGTGATACCGCATGTCCGATGAGTCTTACCGTTGAGGAAATGGTTAAGGGTAACCAGATGCAGAACCCGGAATGCATTCTCTGCGGGAGCTGTGTGGATACCTGCCCAAAAAAGGTCATCCGCTTTGCGTGGCTGTGGAAAAAATAATTTTTAATGACCGTTTTTAGTAAGGCAACGGAATCTCCGGTTCTCCACCTTCCAACCGGAAATTATCCTGCGGGATTCGAATCTCAAACCGGCTCCCTTTTCCGGGCTCTCCGGTCTCGGTGATCGTCATACCGGTGAATGCAAGGATCTCCCGGGCAAGGAATAACCCCCAGCCGGTTCCTTTTCCATAACCGCGCTCGAATACCTTGGTCTTCTCTTCCACAGGAATGCCTGTTCCATTATCTTCCACAACCAGCACGACTTCGGCATCTTTGCGGCTCACGGACAGGCGGATTTCCGTAGCAGCACCGCCGTGGCGCAGGGTGTTTTCGAACAGGTTTGAAAAAACTTTTTCAAAGAGAGGGTCGGCATAGACCGATGCGCTGCCGGTGAGATCCGTAACCCGGATCCCCTTGAGATCGGCGTCCTCAATTGCCCGGTGTATCACATTCTTCAGCAACTGCCAGCGGGCGGGTTCAACGCCAATATTCTGGTATTCCTTGGCAAACTTAAACTGACGGCGGATCTTATCGATCGCATGCTTCTCCTTTTCAAGAAACGACCGCTGTTTCGGGTCTTCCACCATCATGCTGAGCAATTCGTTGTACCCGACAACGGCTGTCAGCTGGTTAAGCACATCATGCCGGGTTACGCTTCCGACGATCTGGAGTTTCTTTAGCGCAAACTCCAGCGCTTTTTTCAGGTCGGCATCTGTCTGCTCAGATGAGGGGCTTTTTCCGCTATCACCTTCAGCCGGGTTTTTGACGCCACCCGCTTTGTTATCTTGTCCTGACATCCCCACTCCCCCGATATTGATTATGTATATACCGGGTAACCGGTATTGTCAACTATGCACCGTGCAGTACTTTATGGTTCCCCTTCCTGTTCATTCTGACAAACCCTGGAATCGACCCGGGGCATTACCTTTCAATAGCTAATAAAGAGAACTTTGTCTATGCAGCACCGGGTCATCACCTTCTCAAAAAATGTTTTTTTACCCCTGACTACCGTTTGCCGGAACCGGTGCGGGTATTGTGGTTTCCGCACACCTGCCCATGATGGGTGCATCATGGGAAAAGAAGAGGTTGAACAGATCCTCCGGCATGGCGCAGCGATGGGGTGTACAGAAGCACTCTTCACCTTTGGCGAGCACCCTGAAGAGGAACCCGGGTTTACGCAGTATCTCAAACCATTGGGCTATGGAACGATTCTCGATTACTGCGAGGCGATGTGCAAAAAGAGCATTGAATACGGGGTCCTGCCACACACGAATGCCGGCATACTCATGCTCGAGGAAATGGAGCGCCTGCGTGCAGTGAATGCCAGTATGGGGCTCATGCTTGAGACCACTGCGCGGGTACCGGCTCACGCAACATCAAAGGGCAAGGAGCCGGAGGTCAGGCTCGCAATGATTGAAGACGCCGGTAAACTCAAAATCCCGTTTACCACCGGCCTGCTTCTCGGGATTGGCGAGACGATGGAGGACCGGGAGGAATCCCTTTATGCGATCCGCGATCTCCACCGGCGCTACCAGCATATCCAGGAGATCATCATCCAGAACTTCTGCCCCAAACCCGGTACTCCCATGGCGGGTCAGCCGGTACCAACAACGGATGAGATCTGTACAACGATCCGGATGGCACGCGACATCCTGCCAGCGGATATCGCGATCCAGATCCCCCCCAACCTGATCGATGCCACATTGCTCATATCATGCGGTGTGGACGATCTCGGCGGCGTCTCCCCGCTCACCATCGATTATGTCAACCCCGAACACCCGTGGCCGGCGATGGAGGAACTCAAAACCATTGCCGGAGAGGCCGAGCTCAAGGAACGGCTCTGCATCTACCCGCAGTATATTGAGCGGGGCTGGTTCCATCCGGGTTTGCAACCCCTAATAAACCGGCTCGCACAAACAATTAAGCAAAGGGGCAGTTGATCGTGAAGCAGAAAAAACTCCTGTACGCCGGCAAGGCAAAATCGGTGTATCGTACCGATGTGGATGGAAAACTCATCGTCGAGTTCCGTGACGACATCACCGCATTTGATGGCGGAAAGAAAGATGTGCTCAAGAACAAGGGGAGTTACAATGCAGAAGTCTCGGCATTCCTCTTCGAATACCTTGGGAGAAATGGCGTAAAAACCCATTTTGTCAGCATGATCGATCCCCGCCACATGGTTGTGCGCGAACTTGGGATGATCCCGCTCGAAGTGATTGTCAGAAACGTTGCTGCAGGTTCCATTGTGCGGAATTACCCGTTCAAAGAAGGGACAAAACTCGATCCGCCGGTTATCGTGATCGATTTCAAGGATGACGCACGGCATGATCCCATGCTCAATGACGATCTGATTATCGCCCTCAAAATCGCAACCCCGGCAGAGCTTAAAAAGATCAAAAAGATTGCCCTGGAAATAAACCGGCTGCTCTTTTCCCTCCTTGCAGCGCAGGGTATCACCCTTGTCGACTTTAAGATCGAGTTCGGCAGGCAGGGAAAAACAATCTTCCTCGGGGATGAGATCAGCATGGACTCGATGCGGCTCTGGGACAAGAAGAGCGGGGAGTCACTGGACAAGGACGTGTATCGTTTCGAAAAAGGTGATGTGATGGCAACCTACAACCGGGTAGCACAGCGGATCACCAAGACATCAAAGAAGCGGTGAAGAAAAGAAGATACCCGGTTCAGAGGATGAAAAATCGCGCAATGAGCCGGTGCATAGAGCACAAAGACTAACGTCTCGTATACATAATTATCGATATATCAGGAGAATTCGGCAGGATACCATGACAGAAGAAAGTGCAGAGCATGCTGATATGCTCAAATGGGCAAAAGGCTATGCGCATAAACACGGCTGGACACTCAATACCGATGAAAAGCAGCTCAATACCGTGATCAAGGGACTGGTGCGCAATAAGACAAAGTTCGGCCGGCCCTACTGCCCCTGCCGCCTCCGGAGTGGTGACGAGGAGAAGGACCGGGCAATCGAATGCCCCTGCCTCTATCATAAAGAGGAAGTGGCAAAGCAGGGACACTGCCACTGCAGCCTGTATTTTAAAGAACCCTGATTTTTTTTATTTTTTTTAAGTCTACCTGATTATGGCCGGCCTGTGCAGAACCCGTTTCCATGCAGCGGACTCAGCAGGTTTTCCTCCCGTGACCGGGGACTCCCCCCGGGTCCTTATCCTGGGCAGTTTTCCCAGCGTACAATCACTCCGGCACAGCGAGTATTACGGAAATCCCCAGAACCATTTCTGGAAGATCATGGATGCGCTGTTCGGAATCGATCACCAGCTCCCGTACCAGGATCGGATTGCGAACCTTACGGGGCACCATATCGCGCTCTGGGATGTTGTGCGGACCTGTTCAAGGAGAGGGAGTGCGGATCAGGAGATCAGGGAGCCGGCCTTCAACGATATCAGCGGGTTCCTCATCGCACACCCCACCGTGCGGCTCATCATCCTGAACGGGTCTGCTGCCGGCCGCTACTTCCGCAGGATGCATATGCCACCGGCCATTGAAAGCCGTATCCTGCCGTCAACGAGCCCTGCAAACACCCGGTATACTCTTGCAGAAAAAGTAGAAGCCTGGGAGATTGTCCGGGCGAACAGCGAGAGGGATGAGTAACCGGATGGTTACCGTTCCATACGGAATTTTAAGAAGATGACATGGTAGATAGCATAGAAACCGACCAGCACCGCAGCGGTATACCCCAGGATTGCAATCCATGAGACTTCCTTTGGCAGTACGAATGAAGAGGACTGGAGAACCAGAGAAGATCCCACCACGAGCGAGGCAACAACCATACCGATCATCAGTTTGTCGCTGGCCTTATCAAGTGCCATCTGGAGTTTCTGGATATCGGTGTCCACGATCTCAAGTTTGAACGTTCCCGTAGACAACCGCCGCAGCATCAGGTTGAGATTCCGGGGCATATCCAGCAGGGCATCGACACCATCAAGGAGCGATGTTGATGCCCGTTTGATGTAACCGGCAGAGAGAGTATTGGTATCGGCCAGTTTCGTTAAGTAGGGCGTGACCTCTTTTCCCAAGTTGAATTTCGGGTCAAGCCGGACACCGATATCGAGGACCATGATAAAGACTTTTAAGAGCAGCATCAGGCTCAGGGGTACTTTGAGGCGGTAGCGGCGCATTGATTCGGTGAGCTCGGTCACAACAAGCCGGAAGTTCAGTTGCGAGACCTCGTCTCCGCCACCGAAATCATGCATCATGATATAGAGATCGTCCCGCATTGCTTCCCGGTCCTCTTCGGCAATGGCAATCCCAAAACCCTCAAGGGACCGGAGCATCATCTCGATATCATCGGTGACCAGCGCAAAGAGCAGGTTGATAAAATTCTGCCGTTTCTCGGGACGGAGGATTCCCACGATCCCGAAATCCAGAAAGACGATGTCTCCTTCCGCGGTAACAAACAGGTTACCCGGGTGCGGATCCCCGTGGAAGAACCCGTCTTCGAAGATCATCTTGAGATAGGCGTGGAATCCCCGCACACCTATGTCGTGCGGATCCAGTCCCATTTCCATGATAGAGTCGGGGTTATCAATCCTGACACCCTCAATAAATTCCATCACCATCAGACGGGGCGTGGTAAATTCCCAGTAAATTTTCGGGAACCGTATGCCCGGCACATCCCGGAAGTTCCGGGCCATCCGCTCGACATTGCGGGCTTCCCGTGTGTAATCAAGTTCCTTTACGATCTGGTGTGCGAAATCATCCACCATGCCGGAGGGATTATAGATCCGGGTCTCGGGAAACACCGTCTCGATCCGTTCTGCCATGGATTTCAGGATCGTGATATCGGTCTCGATAATCTCGCCAATACCCGGGCGCTGGATCTTTATGGCAACTTTAGTTCCGTCTTTAAGGATGGCACGATGAACCTGTCCGATCGAGGCAGAGGCAACGGGCGTTTCATCGATCTCGCTGAACCAGTCAAAAATATCGGGGCTGTTCTCTTCGATCACAGCCCGCACATCACAAAACGGCAGGGGCTTTGCATGGTCCTGCAGTTTTTTAAGCTCCTCGATCAGCTCGGGCGGCAGCAGTTCCGTCCTTGTACTCATGATCTGCCCGAACTTGACAAAGGTGGGTCCCAGATCCTCTAAGGTGAGCCGTATCCGCTCGTAGACCGTGGACGTCTCCGGGGCTTTGCCGGATGAGGAGAGCCTGAACCGGGCTCTGCCGGGGAATAACTTTTCAAGCCCGATACTGAAGCCGTACTGGCCCAGCACATCCACGATCTGCGCATACCGCCTGATACGGGTGACCATGCATACCTATTGGTAGTGGAGATACTTAATGCGTGCTTTTTTTACGCCGTGGGTAATGGGAGAGGGTAAGAAAATACTGCAGGTTTCCGAAGGCCACACCCATACATACACATGAGGCGACCCCATTTTTCAATCCAAAAAAGTGCCGGGATAAGGCGGTTATCCGGTTCCGATATCGACAAAAGTATCATTGTGGGTGATCCGGAGATCGAGGGGTGCAACCGTCAGACGCGGGTTTGCAGTCGTTCCGGCCACAGGGTTTTTTGAACAGCAGCTGAAACTGTCAGATGCCGTCAGCCATCTCCCCGGGCAAACCTGCCCGGGAATGGCAATGGTTCCTTTTAACTGGCTGCAGGTTTTCGTTCCATCATCCAAAACGATGGCTTGCGAAGATGTCGGCAGGGGGGTGGACAATTTTGCGGGATTTTTTGTGGGAGCCGGTGTTGCAGTAGCGGGTGTTGCAGCAGCGGATGTTGTATCTTTCCCGGAAATACAACCTGCGGAAAGGAGACAGAGGATCACGAGGACGACGGCGACTTTTATGAAACGGCAGGCATGGGAGGTCATCAGGATTCACCGATCCGGTCTGCTGTTTCTTCCAAAGAGATCGACGTTGCCTTCAGGATATCTGCCATCCCCTCAGGGAGGCTGGCACTGACCGCGATATCCCGGTATGCCGAGGCAAGGTCACGGTAATCTTTTTTGATCAGCTGAAGCTGGGTCGACACAAGGCGGGGCTGCCCGCCATTCAGTGCACCATGGGCCAGTTTCACATCCTCTTTTGTTTTGGAGAGAGCCGGCTCGGCAGCACCTATATCGAGGATCGCCTCAACAAGCTGGCGGTTGATCCGGTCTGCCCGTGCAATAACCCGGTCAGCCTCGTCGATCCGGAACGCTGCGGTTTCATCCTGGGAGACCTGCCCCTGGAGCGCCGCGATACGGTCGGTAATTTCAACCGAGCGATTCCGGATCATGAGAGCGGTTGTATCAGCTTTGTTGAAATCTCTTGAATCGAGAGCAGATTTCATATCGGCCTTTAAACTGGAAAAGCGGGTGAGATACGGCTGGGTCTCGGTTACCGGAAATCCCTGTACCTGCAGGGTATCTAAGGTTTTTTGCGTCTGTGCAACCCAGGTATCGAAATCGTCCATCTGGTGAGTGCTCCGTATGACCCAGTAATCATCTTTTTTCATCGCGATGTAGGGATTGGCATTCACAGCCCTGCCAATCTGGCTTTGCAGGTCTGAAATCTTTCCCTGGTGGGCAGTGGTCTGGTTTATCGTCTCCCGGTTAAACGCAAGGGCCGTCTTCTGCATCAGGGAGGTATGATTGTCAAGTGCCGGCTGAGATGCAATGGAACCGATGGCTGATTTGGCTTTCGAGAAATCGGAGTGCAGGGATATCATCGTGCTGGTGTCTTTACCATAGAGAGTCTCAACATAGGAGACCGATGCAGCCATCTCAGCATCAGACACTTCTGATATCCATGCGAGGTATGCCTGTTGGATGGGAAAATTCCGGTCCGCCGCAGATAACCCGGGATCTGCTGCATGGACCGGAACGCAGACAATGAGGGCGAGCAGTGCCAGACAGAGTATTCTTAAGAACCCTACCCGCAGGGGGTGGCAACTCATGGTGACTCCCGGCCAGTCAGTGATCGCTGTGCTGCACACATGATACGGTACATTACCTGCATATATCAATAAAAAGGTGTGTTACACCAGGGCACGAACGCCAGAATCCCGCAGCCACTACCTGCCGCAAGCCGCACACCTTAATGGTTTTTTGAAAAGATGACGATCCGGTTGGTATTGGTACCGGAGGTGTTGTTGTCTACCCCCCAGATGTTGGAGGTTTTGGTAAAGGTCTGCTGGTTGATAAGCACACATTCACAGGAAAAACCTGCTGATATGCCCAGCGGTACCACATGTTCTTCCAGCCGGATCGACCGCTTCTTAACCTCTCCTACCTCAAAAGCGACATATCCCCCGGGGCGGGTGATGCGGTAGAGCTCATGGAATACCGCACCCATCACCCCGGACCAGGCACCCACCGTTTTTGCCATCGTAATCCCGTTCCCAATCTCCCGGCCATCAAGTCCATTGAACCAGCAGCGAAGCCAGTTGTCATCCTTATACTGCACAATATCGAGAAACGGGGGTGACGTGACCGTAAGTTGCACGGAATCGTTGAGAATCTCCGGAGTATTCCGGGAGTCCCCGGTTAAAAGGCGGGCGTTTTTGCCGGCATGGTTCAGGTTCTTCTGCTCTTCAGGAGTAAGACTGCGCAGCAGGCTTTTTGTCTTATTCAGGATGATCCGGTGGGTATCGCGGTACTCAGGCACCTGATTTCGTTTTATGTTGATCCGCTGCTGGCTCAGTTGAGATACCGCCTGGTTGGGGGGAAGGGTATAGACCGAGAAGAAACCCGGCGAATGCCCGGTCAGGCGGTTCGTTGCAACCATCGCAATCCAGCGATCGATCATATCATCCCGGGAGGCGGCTTGTCGTGCCAGCAGGTACTGCCGCAGGCAGATGATCTCCCTCTCGGTATTGGGATGATAGAACATCGATAAGTCAATGTCGGCTGTGCAGCTCTCCTCCGGGACAGATGCCAGCCGTTTCTCTACTGCCTCATACTCCGGCGGGAAGAACCGGGGCTCGGTCATGATCCGGGATAAGGGATTGGCGTCGTTTGCGATCGCGTTGCGCCCCGAAAGCCCCGCCTCTATTACCGTTGTTCCCCTGCCACTGAAAGGATCATACACGAGGTCTCCCTTTTTTGTCAGGAGATTGATGAAGAACCGGGGGAGCTGGGGCTTGAAACAGGCACGGTACGAGATCTCGTGAATGGAGGAGGCCTGACGCTGGCGGGACGTCCAGAACTCATTGGTGTATTTCTTCAGTGCCGGGACGGTTGGATCCAGGGGTTCAACATGAGTGGGAATGCCGGCATCACTGGTGAATCCTGCAAGAGTGTGGCCAAATCCTGTGCGGCCGGGTTCTCTCGTCTCCAATCCCATCGTACTGTACAGGTTGTGCCGTGAAGGGTATATCCGCTCTGGTTGTAACAGGACAAAAAAAGGCGCGATTACCTGGCATCAAAATGGATTTTTTATTTATCCCGTGTGGGCACCCTCTGCATCGAACGCAGGGGGATACCGGACTGTCCCATGAACCCCGTCAAGTGCTCCGGGTTCAAGTTCGATCGCCATGAACGCTTCATCCGGGCAGGGGAAGGGGGCGGAAATACCAAACGTCCGGGCCGGGGAAAAGCCGAACCGGGGATAATAACCCGGATGGCCGACTACGATCACTGCACGATGCCCGAGTTGCCGGCAGGCATTGAGACCTTCTTCAAGAAGTGCTGCCCCGACACCCTGGCACTGGTATGCCGGGTCGACCCCCAGCGGTGCCAGTGCGCGGGCAGGAACGCTCGTATGATTATTACCAGGCGACTCGATCGTGATCGGGGGGAAAAGCACATGCCCGATAATCCGGTCATTATGAATTGCGACAAGGGAAAGATCCGAAGTGAAATCTCCATCCTTGCGCAGGGCATTGACAAGCCGGGCTTCACCGTCCTGCGCAAAGGCATCGTTATGCACGGCAAAAATATCCGTGATATCGAACGGGGTTTCCGTACGGATAAAAAAAGATCCCATCATCTCCTATACGGTTCTTGAGGATAAATGATGGATGGTAGTCCGTGGTATTTTTGGATCGGTTCTTCCCGGTATACCCGTTTTTAAAATCTCTATGATTCCGGATGGCCAAGCCTACCGGCACATGAGACGGAGCCATTTTCTTTGTAAAAAGGGTGGGGATAATCGGGTTATCCGTGAGCAGGGGAGGCAGAGGTTTTCTTTACCTGGAACGCTGCTATCACTGCCGCAATACCGGTTGCAATGGCAAACACACCGATGATTAACGGTATGAGTTCTGCTGCATACATGGGGTAGATCAGAATAATCAGACCAAAGATCAGGCTGATCACTCCCAGCACCCCGTTACCGGCATCCTTTGTGGTAAATGCCTGGTACAGGTGGGCTGCGCCAATGAAACATCCCCAGAAACCAATGAAGATTGCAAAGAATGCGAGGATAAACACCGTGCTGTACAGGGGGTACAGGAGGATGAGAATCCCGGCGATGATATTGACCACGGCAAGAAAGATCTTCAATCCCATATTGCTCTTATCGACAACAAGACTGCCAAGGGTGAACAATCCACCCACCAGCCAGTACGCCCCCATGAAAGTGATCAGGAGGAGAGTGGTTACGCCCGGCGTTGTCAGGAACATAATCCCGATGATCAGGGAAAGGAGTCCCCACACCAGTACCAGCCACCACGGCAAAAGGCTCGTGTAGCATGCAATTATATCAGATGCCTCTGTTGTTTCTTTCACGTCACTCATGATATGTTCACATTGTCTTTGAATATTTTATAATAGTATGTGTTTATGGAGACCTCTTTTACGGGAGATATCTGATCGAGACGTGCCGGGAATCCGAAGAATTCGCACACCGGGAATCACAGGGTGTATCTGGGAGAAAATCCTATACCGGATACCATGAATGCAACCCTGCGGGCATATATTGATCTCACCCGGCTCCAGTTCTCGTTTGCCTGGCCCCTGCTCTTCTGCTCCGGGTACCTCCTCGCCACGGTTACCTATGGGGGATTTGCATGGCTGGATCTCGTGCGGGTTGCGCTTATCGGGTTTTTCGGGTTTGAAGCCGGGCTTGTGCTGAATGATTATATTGATCGCGAGTATGACCGGAAAGATATCGAAACCGATAAGCTGACGAAATACTGGAGGGTGTTTGGCACGAGACCCATACCAGCCGGACTCGTTTCCCCCCGTAGTGCACTTGCGCTTTTTCTTATCCTTGCTGCTGTCGCGGCCACTCTTATCCTTACGCTGCCCGCCCCGCATTCGATCTACGTCCTCATCCTGATGTGCTATTGCTTTGCGATTGAGTGCTTTTACCAGGAGGAAAAACGCGGGCAGAAATTTCCCTTTGCGCAACTCATAGGCCGGACAGACTTTGCATTGTTCCCGGTTGCAGGGTACCTGTGCGTTGGCAGCCCGGACCTGAACGCGCTCCTGTACTTTGCATTCTTCTACCCGTTTGCACTGGCCCATCTGGGTGCAAATGACTTAATCGATGTGACAAACGACCGGGCACGCGGGATGAATACGATTCCGACGATCTACAGCATGGACAGGACCGCGTATTGGATAGTCGGTTTTACCGCCGTCCATGTGGTGACCGCTATCATCTTCATGACCCGGCTTGGCTGGATTGCACGCGCCGGTATCGTCGCAGGGCTGGTTCTGCTGCTCTATGCAAATATTATAATCCTGAAAACGAGGTCTCCTGATGCAGCGCTGAAAGTGCTGCCGTGCTTCCATGTGGCGATGGTGCTGTACGCGGGAGGGATTGCGGCGGGGGCGCTGTTGTAAAAATGATAAAGTCATGGTTGGCCTTGCACAAGAAAACATCTCTTGGGATTGCTAGGTTTTTTTCTGCCCCCCCTTGTGCCACCAGCCCCCAAGGGGGCGGGGCACAATGCGATAATGCCGGAACAGGTCATACAGCACCGTCCCAATAAGAAGGGCTGGGAAGGGGGGAGAGGACAACATACCTACCTGAAAGAAGGGTGTAATGTGGAAAAAAATCGTGAATGTACAATTTTCATTCACTGTGATTTGAAAAATAAAATTAACTATTCTTTGATCGCTCAACAGAAATCCATATTGTGGCCATCGCAATTGTGCCCGGTCCCCCAGCGGGGGACTCGTGGCACAAGAGGGGGGAGAAAGCAATTCCCCAAATCCTATAAATCAAATCCTCAACAGCCGCTCGTTCTCCCGAAGCCACTTCCTTCTCTGCTCATAATCCGGCATGATCGCCTTCACTTTCGCCCAGAACTTCTTCGAATGGTCCGGCTGGCTGATATGGACCAGTTCATGGACCACCACATAATCGATAATCTCCGGTGGCGCCTGGATGAGCCGCCAGCTGAAATTCAGCCCGGCCTTATGGGTGCAGGAACCCCAGCGCTGCCGGGCATCCGATATGCGGATCGTTGTCGGGACATGGCCCGTTGTCATCGAGAACCACATGCACCGGGCTCGTATTTCCCGCCGGGCCTCCTGCATATACCAGCATTTTAACCGGTTTTTAATGTCCGGGAGCAGCGTCCTGCAAACGCATAACCGGTCAGTGCGTTCGATTGCCCCGTTTTTGCTTTCCACGATATGCAGCGGGTATGCCCGCCCAAGATAGAGAAAGGTCTCACCCTCTGTGTACACATGTACCGTTGCAGCGGGCCGCTGTCGGATCTCCCCGATTTTCTTCTGAATCCAGCTGCGCTTTTCCCGTACAAGATCGTCAATCATCGCGGCCGATGCCCGGAGCGGTGCCCGGACGATCAGCTGTGCTTCCGGCGTAATGACCAGCGCTATTGTCCGGCGGCGGGAGCGGACTATCTTTTCGATGCGGATATCGTCCATAAGGGTTCCGGGATGTCAACAGTACCCTCAACGGGACAATGAAAAAAGGTGATTATTCCGGCAAATAACTAATAGTTCCAAAAGATAGGGTCCCTGCCTTGTCACAGGCAGGCATTATCCCGGGTCCCGGAAGGATGACGGCGACGGAAATAGAGAAGGAACGCAGCGCCCATGAGGAGCAGGAAGCTCGTCATGTAGGAAAATTCATGGAAGTCGTTGATGGTCACCCTTACAAAATCTCCGTCATATAATCCGGTCATACCATTTGCTTCCGCAAAGCCCGGAAGCCAGATCGAGACGACTAGGCTCGAGAGCGCAATCAGGCAGGCAAATGTGACAAGGGTATAACGTCCTGCATCCCCCAAAAGGACCGGGCTCGTTCCGATGCCGGCCATCCCTCCGCTCCGGTCGATCCAGATGACGAGAAAGAGCAGCGAGAATACCAGCGTTGTGGGAAAGATTGTCTCATTGCCGACAAGCAACGACCAGCCGGAGATCGCTGCCATTACAAGTGCCATCCAAAGAGGAAATTTCTGTTGTCCGTCCTGTTGTTTTTCGTCTTTCATCATACACCAGTTTTCGTTCATGTCTTTCTCCTGTATTCCATCTGTCCCTTAACCGAAGGGTTGGTGTTTGCCTCATTCGCAGCATCCGCTATGCCATATTACGCATGCTTCCCGGATCCGTTGAACCCGTCACTCACAACTTTGCCATCTTTGAGCCGGACGATGCGGTGGAAATACTCCTTGTGCCAGTCCTCATGCGAGACCATCACGATGGTCTGCTGCATCTCCTCGTTGATCTCGCGGAAGAGGTCAAGCACCATCCGCGAATTCTCTGTATCAAGGTTTGCACACGGCTCATCTGCAAAGAGTATGTCCGGCTTGTTCACGATCGCCCGGGCGATGGAGACACGCTGCTGCTGGCCACCGGAGAGTTCCCGGGGGAGGTGGTCCCGCCGGTCGCACAGGCCGATCTGCTGCAGGATGTGAAAACTGTCCTTTTTAATCTGCTCATCGTCGCGGTCCCTGCGGAGCATCGCGGGGAGAGAGACATTCTCCATCACCGTCAGGTCAGGGACGAGTGCATAGTCCTGGAAGACATACCCGAGCTTGTAGAGCCGGAACATCGTCTTTTCGTAATCAGAAAATTTCCCGACATCAGTTCCATCGATAATAATCTGGCCCGATGAGGGTTCGTCAAGGAGACCCAGCATGTGAAGGAGCGTGGTCTTGCCACTCCCGCTCGCTCCCATGATGCCGAGAAACTCGCCCTTTGCAATATCAAGGCTCACTCCATCCAGCGCCCTGACTTCGACATCGCCCATCCGGTAAATTTTCCGCAGGTCAATTATATCGATCATATCAGGCCCTCATGGCAGACTGGATATCCTCGCGGGAGACCTGGTAGGCAGGGACATACCCGGCCACGATTGACGCAAGGAACAGGATCAGGGAGTTCGTGATATAGTCCATAGGGGTCAGGTACAGGGTAGCAGACCATTCAGGAGTGACAATAGGGTGGGCGGTAAGATATACGGCCATAAGCGATGTGAGGAGGATCCCAAAGAAGATTCCCATGACTGCCATGATGATGACCTGGAACCCGTAGTTGTGCATGATGACCTCCTTATCCACACCGATTGCTTTTAAAATCCCGATCTGCCGGCGGCTGTTGAGGGTCTTGATGGTGATGACGATGAAGAGCACGACCGATGTGATGATGATCCCTACAATGAGAGAGACCATGTTGATGATCGCAAAACTCTGGAGGGCCTTGCCCATACTCTTTGCCATGAGATCTGCGGTTGTCTGTACTTTCTGGGAAACACCATACTGCTGGAGTTCGTCCTTGACAAATTTCTCCGAGTAGCCGGGCTTTGTTTTAACCGTGATATAATCTGCATAATCGACCGGCTTTCCTTCCACCAGTTGCATATCACTCATGGTCACATAGACCGTATTATCTGCCGAAGACCAGCCGGTAGAATAGATCCCTTTGATCCGGTAGTCTCTGGTATACCCGTTGGCAAACTCGATGGTGATCGAGTCGCCAACCCGGACCCCGCCAAGCGAGGCCTGGAACTCATCCTCTTCCTTGATGGTAGCGTCTCCGGCAACGGGCTTTCCTATAATCACTTCCCCGGTATCACCGTCGCCAAGGTAGCTGCCGGCGACCATCTTCGTATACAGGGGGGAGACGTACTTCTCGTCATTGGGCGATATAGCCCGCACTGAGACCCCGAGCATACGCTGGCGGTATTTGAGAGTCGCCCCTTTGCTGAGATGAGGGGTTGCCCTCTCCACGCCGGGCATTCCATTGATGAGATCCAGCGTTGCATCAAGATCCATCACGTACTTGTCGCCGGACTTGGGGGTGACGAGCACATTGCCGATTTCGTAATCCACGACCTGCTTAGTTATACTCTGGCCTATCCCGTTGAAGAGTCCGGGCAAAAAGACCATGTTGGCAAAGCACATGGCAATGATAAGCACAGTCAGGACAACACTTGAGCGGCTTCCCCGCTGGAGCGAGCGCAGCGCCAGCAGGAAGGCAACCTTTAGTTCTTTTTTACCCATGGGAATTTTCCGTCCCCGTTCTTTTTAGGCAGGTACCAGTACCGGTAGGCAACGAACCCGATAATCCCAAGTATGATGAGCCCGAGGATGAGAGTCCCCGAATTGTCCGCAGCAGGCACCCGCATACCCATTGGCCGGTTCATCGTGTGGACACCCATGTCATCGGTATAGGTGATCGTAAGATTGTAGGGATGGCTGCCTGCTTTTGCTCCTTCGAGAAGGAAGATGGCCGGAGCATCGTTACCGGGCTTGATCTTCCCGATGAATGCCTCTTTTGTCCCTTCTGCCGGGAGGTCTATCTTGGCAGATACCTGTTTTGCGTCACCAGTCCCGGTATTCTCTATACGGATCGTGAGATCAAAGGGAGTATTTTCGGTGAGACGGGGCGGATTGGTATCCACTGAGACAAAACCCAGTTCTGCTTTGCCTTTCATCATCAGATCGATCCCGGTTGACTGGGTATGGATAATCCCGTCGATGGCATTGTAACTGAGGGTCACCGGTATCCGGACAAGACCGGCGTTTGCCTTCTTATCGGAGAGCAAGACCAGGTTGACCGTCTGCTGCTCACCGGGACTGATCACTCCCAGATGATAGAGATCGGCGTTCTTTGGTGCAACGACCGTGCTCAGATTGTCGATCTTTACCGTCACGTCATCTGCCAGGGTCTGCCCCGCATTCCTGACCGTGAGGGTGACCGGAATCTCCTCTCCCGGGTTTGCAGTGGCCCCCAGCGATGAATCCAGGATCAGGATCGCCTGTCTCTGGATTCCTACAGCCGTATTGACATTGACCGGCACAGGGTACTTGGTGCTCTTTCCCCCGGTGGTGTCAATCCAGACTTCGGGATAATACATCCCGCTCTTAGAAGGGGCACGGATCGAGAAAGTGATGGGGATTGACTGCCCGGGACCGATCTCACCGACATGGCCATAGTCCTTACTCAGGACTTCAACGCCATTTCCTTCAAGATGCACGTTCTCAAGGTTCACGTTGATATCCGTGGTTTTTACCGTTGCATAGGTAGCATCCGATAACTGCCCGGATTTTTCACTGATGGATGCACTTGCCGCAGTGTTTTTTATCGTTATGGTGACAGTCCCGAGACTGTCCGGCATGAGCACCGAGGGGTTCACTTTATAGTCAGTAATCGTTACGGTGGGTGTACCTTCTGCGGACACAGGAACCACCATTGCGCTCATGAGCGCAATGACAACAACAATTGAGATTATCCACTTCATAGAGATCGCTCTGCTTACGGGAGAGAGTTTAATTTCTTTTTTCGTACCATGATCTAAATAAATCTGGTTGGTTTTCATAATCACACCATCTCAAGGAGAACAGAGCCTACACCCTGCTTCACCGCTATTTCGTTGACCGGAAGGGCCGGGTTAAAACCGGGAGTAACATACGCTCCATTGTTCTGCGTGAACCCGGAGCCGGTGATATCGCCAACACCCTGGTGAACGGTAATACGGGTATTGCCCGAACCGGGAACTTTCAGGGTCAGGTCGCCAATCCCCTTCGTGATTGTGGCATCAAACCGTCCACCACGATACCGGCCAAGATCTATCCCGGTATCCCCGGCACCGGAATGGACGTTGAGATTGTGGAGATTGACCGAACCAAGATTCAGCTGGCAATCCCCGGCACCGATATTTACATCAAGTGAAACCGGAACATTATCGGTAAGGCGGATTTCCCAGCTGTTCGGGGAATCCACGGCAAACCAGGCTTTTCCGGTATGACCCTTATCCGTCATCCGGACCGTTTTTGTTGTATTGTCAAGGGCGGATGAAAAATCCGGTTGCCATTCCGGAGATTTCGAAAAGACGGTAGCTTCCATCAGTATATTGTCCCGGGCACCACCATTGAGCGTGATCTCCCCGGCACCCATGGTGACAGAAATATTTCCTGAAGTGGCGCCATCCAGCGGGAAATCCGTCGTATTGGAGGCGATCCATGCGGTGTGGGTAAACGGAGAATTCGGGTGAGCCGTACCGGGTGAAAATCCTCCCGAGACCGCGAGGATGCCAAAACCAATCGCAAATGAGACGACAGCTATGGCAACCAGCCACAGGATTATTCGTGTCGGTGTTGTGCCTGAACCGCTGAGGAAACCTTTGATGCAATATTTTTTCCCGTCATTTGGCATATCTGCGCTCATTCCGTATGCACCGTCCCGGTAATCATTTGAATATTCCATTTCAGGTAGCTGATGCCCATGCGGTAGAAGAACCGGGCGAGATAGAAATCACCGATTACCAAGAGAAACCCGACTGCAGTGATCCCCACTGAAAGGAATATCCCTGCCACAGGAGAAAGCCAGATGGAAAACGAGGGGAATCCCAGGAGCTGCAGTATCGCATAGACAAAGGCCGCCGGCCCAAAGAGAGAGAACGCAACCCCGACCAGGAATATAACAAGGAGCATGACAACGAGAATGATGAACGGCACCAGCACAAATACCAGGTTGAAGAGGCCGAGGCCGAGGGTTGCGACGACAGCGTGGAAGATATTGCGGCAGGAACAGGTGTGCTCGGCTTTTTTAACGAGATGCGTTGCCCGGATCTCCTTTGCAACATCTTCAGGAGAGCCAAGGGAGCAGAAGAGTTCATCTTCCGATCTTCCATCCGCCTTTCCGAGCCTGAAATGCTCCCGGTAATCTGAAAGGAGGTCTTCAAGATCCTCGGCCGGAAGGGTCCCCTCAAGCCGGTTTTTCAAAATCCGGATATATTCCTGTTCATTCTGCAGCATTGTTTTTCCCCACGAGAAGCGCGTTCACCGCTGTTGTAAACCGCAGCCATTCCTCTTTGAGTTCATGTTCTTCTTTCCTTCCACTGTCGGTCAGACGGTAATATTTTCTCGGGGGGCCTTCCCCGGATTCCTGCAGGTACGTGGTGACATACCCTTCATCTTTGAGGCGACGCAGGAGCGGGTAGATCGTGCCTTCCGAGATATCGATTCGTTTGGAGATCTCGTTGACAAGTTCGTACCCGTAGCAGTCCTTCTGGGCCAGAACGGCAAGGACACAGATTTCGAGCACGCCTTTTTTAAACTGAATATTCATGGCATCTCCCTGAGAACCAGCGTACCCAAATCCCGGGCAGGGAACGGAGACATCCTGATGGAGGACGCGGTTCGCCCGGGAAATTTGAGAGGGTAGTTGTTGTCGGGTACGCAGGCCACAGTGTTTAACACAGTATCTTGCATTACAAGATACTTACTATTATTATGGTCCATTGGTATAAAAGGTTCTCGACCGGAGCGGGAAGAATCGGACAGTATGCGATCATCCGGGAACACCCGGGGGTTTTCCATGAAGAAGAGAATAATTCATTGTACTGTTATGATGCGGAAAAAACGTGGCTGGAATACAACCAGCAATGCAATTGCATCACGGTTACGAAGCGACTTGCTGTACATCCTTTTCGCTCGTAGGAATAATGCAGACAACACTGCCGGGAATCAGGGCTTCAAGAGAGCCCTTTAAGGAATCGATGGACTCCTGCATATCCCCCACCTTCTGCTCCGGATCAAACCCAAGGTAGATGTCAATATAGATCCTGGCCCCGGACCGGCGCGAGCGGACTCCGTGGAATTGATGGAACCTGTCAAACGAGCCGACCAGTTCTTTTAAGATGACAATCTGGAGCTCTTCTTCAAGGGTCCTGTCAAACAGATCCGGAAGTGAGGAGGAGATCTCCCGGTATCCCGCGAACAGCAGGAACCCGATAATAACCAACGAGGCGATCGGATCGATATACTCCGACCAGCTGTACTGGACGAGGAGCACCGAAAGCACCAGCGCAAAGAGGATCAGGAGGTCGGAGAAGGTCTTGGCCCGCCGGAGCCGCCACTGGGCCTCCATGATGGGAGTGGGCTCTTTTTGCGCGAGGCGAAAGTTTTTCTTCCAGTGGTACGAGTCCGTGATACTGACAAGGAGCATGAGCGGAATACCGATGAACGCGGCGTCCATATCGAAATGTTCGGGATTGAGAATCCGGTGCATGGTGAAGAAGAGCAGGATCACGATGGATATGAACATCACACCACCCGTGATGATCCGTGTTAAGGACTCAAACTTTCCCATACCGTAATCGTACGTGAACTTCCCGCCAATCGTCACCCTGCGTATGATAATGAGGGCAAAGGTGGTGGCCAGGATCTCGTTTGCACCCTTAATGATATCGGCAAACAGGGTCATGGATCCGGAGAGGATGACCGCGATGGACTCCGGGATCAGGACAAGGAGATCGATGCAGAGCCCGGTAAAGACCAGCTGCTGGCGGGACTCTCCGGTTTCGCCTGCTCCGTTGCTGATCTCTTCACCTGCCATGTATGTCTTTACCTGTATGATTGGAATACTAATGAAACTTCAGGACGGGGGTGGGGCCTTGCTATTCACTACGGATAATGAGGGTGACCCCCTCTCTCCCCCAGAGGGGGAAGCAACCCAAGGGGAGCAACCCCTTGACCCCCCCTTTTTTCAATCACTGCTTGCTCAAAAAATTTCAGTCAAAGTCCGGTTGAAAATTTTTATGCAAGGTCTGGTTGATCCGAATCAACTTTTCAAACGCGATCGTGATCGCGATGCGAAATTTTCAAGCAGAGTCCGGTTATTTTTTTTCAATCGAAGTCTGCCTGAAAAAATAAAATCAAGATCCGATTCAAAAATTTTAATCAAGGTTTGATGTCAAAATTTTAGCCAGACTCTGCTTAAAAATTACAAATCAAAGTCCGGTTGAAAAATTTTAAGCAGGATCTGGTTGCTTTGCCAAGGGTACGTTCACGCCGGAAGAGTGCCATCGGATCCATTTTTCAATCAAAGTCCGGTTATTTTTTTTCAATCAAAGTCTGCTTAAAAAAATAAAATCAAAGTCTGATTGAAATTTTTTAATCAAGCTCCGGTTACATTTTTTCAATCAAAGTCTGCCTAAAAATTTTCAATCAAGATCCGATTGAAAAATTTCTGGCAAGGTCCGGTTGATCCGGATCAACTTTTCAAACGCGATCATGATCGCGATGAGAAATTTTCAAGCAGAGTCTGATGAAAAAATTTCAGTCAAAGTTCACTGAAAATTTCTAGAGATAACAGTCCCTGAACCGCCGCGGGCATGGCATCAGGTCACGGTTTGCCCGACGCGGGGCGATGGTGAGCGGGTGATGCCTCCAGTTCTTTGAGAAGTGCGGAGATTTTCGGTTCGATTTCCGGGAGATCATCGGTAATAACACTCCAGACAATGGAATAATCGATCCGGAAATACCCGTGAATGATCTTGTCCCGGAGTGCCGCCATATCCCGCTAGGGAATATTTTGATGGTGCTTTTTGATCGAATCCGGGACATTTTTAGATGCTTCCCCGATCACTTCAATCGCGCTCCTTACGGCATGCGCAAAATAATCATCGTGGATGAGATCGTCGAATGTCCGGTCTTTCGCTATTTTTCTCAAAAAAACGATCTCGTCCTGAATATGCCGGATCCAGACCAGATCATCCTTCAATCCATATCACCTCCGCCTCAATATGGGGACGAATGTATTTGTCTATCCCTCCCATCGTGAGCAGATCGACTTTGCGCCGGAACAGGGTTTCGAGATGGTCGGAAAGCCCGACAAAGTTGCGGAGGGTGGCATATCCCTGTGCAAAATCAACGAGCACATCCACGTCACTCTTTGGCGTCTGCTCTCCACGGGCAAACGAGCCGAAGATGCCGATCTTTGTCACACCGAATTGTGTGCGGATAGCCGGGGCTGCGGTTTCAAGCTTTTTTTGGACAATGCTTTTCTTCCGCTGCGATACGAGCTGCCCGGGCATCTGTTCACTTCCTTAGGTAATGTGTTAGGCAACCGTTGAAAATAAGAGTATGGTTAAAGAGCTTCAGGGATTCCGATATCGAGTTCGCTCACATCAATCTTACTGCTAATACATACCGGTTACCTATGACCGGCTGATTATCCAGAAATCGTGTTGTCTTCCCGAAGTCAACCCAAGGAAATTTCTGCGTATCACAATTCATGAATTATGGTACGCAGGGATTCCGTGTGTAACGCCGGTGATACACAAGAGGGCGTTGTGTACCAGATTTTTGATTTTGTGTTACACAAGAAAGCCATTTGTCGAATATATCGACAGGTTGAAGAGAGAGAGAAGTAATCTGGATTATCAACCGGATAATCAACCGGGTTCGGGAAAATCGGCCAGCACATTCTCCAGAAACCACAGACCATTCTAATGCAATCCCGCAAACCTGTTTTTGCGATTGATATGAGGCGGTGGCGATTTCGCGGAAAGGGGGCGGGCGCTGATAATAGGAGCGATAAAGGGGATACTGAACAACCGCGATTTATTATCATGCACGGATGATTTCATTCGGTATATGAGCTGAAATGCCCGTATTTTTTATGAGCCTGCTCTATAGGGAGGACATCTAAAATCTTCACGACTTTGTCCGTCTCGTATACCCGGTAAAATGCGGTCCATGTTCTCCCGATATGCAACCGGTACAGGATATATCCATCCTTGAGGCAGAACTTCTCCTTGTCACCCCGTTTCCCGGGATACGGATTTTCACCAAGTGCGGCCAGTTTTGCCCGGATAATTCTCCGGCTCTTCTCATCAAAATTATTGATCTTTTCGACCTGCTCCTGTTCGATGAACAGCGCAAAGGTCAAGAACGGATCTCCGAGAGGGGGACGAACGTACCTTCTTCCTCAATACGCTGCATATCCCGTGCGAGGCGTGCTTTTTTACGCTCCTCTATCATTTCGGAAAGGAGATCGGTATATGTCTGGCCGGCAAGGCGCATCTCTGCAAGATCCTTCCAGACGGGTTCCGCCACCGGGATTCGTTTCACTGCGGACATGATCATAGTGTAAGCATGGCCAACATGAAAAATATGATCACTCTGGCCATTTTGGATCATGGGGAACGGGTTGAACCCTGCTATTATGGGGAAGAGATAATTGGTTCGGCAAATTGCGAACAAGCCCACCCCTTCAGGGGTCGCTCGGCCGCCTCGTCGGGGCTTCGCTGGGCAAGTTGGTTTAAGGGGATAACCCGCTCCTGAACCGCCGCGGGGGCGTCCCTTCGGGGGCGGCGGCGTTCATCGCATCCGGGGTATGGGGGCAAGCCCCATCTTTGTACTTCATCAATGATTCCCCTTTTGAATGTAATAACCGTAAACCTGTATACGCAATAGATATCAAAAGTGGATGTTTCGCATCCTGTGGTGGGCACTGGGAACCAAATTACGCTAATAACAAGGAACTGCAAACATGTATCAAAAAATTGTATCAAATTTAATGAAATCTCTGTTTAGAGAATGCAAATAATTAAAAGATTTTTTTTATTAAATGCAAACCAGATTAATCATATGGAATTATTTGCAATCGTGATTTTCCTTTTAATTATTGGAATCTTTATTTTTCGGTATAATATTATTGAACATATCAAAGAACCATTTAGAAGTTTTTTACCATCCAGTAATATGAATTTAAAACTTGGAAATATGTCGAAAACAGTACTCATTCCAATTGTTGTAACTGTAATATTGTACATTTTTTATGTGAGATTGTTCGGTTTTGTTTATTCCCCAATTAGTGATCTAACATACACTTCAGTTTCCATAATACTTGCACCTCTTTCCGAGCAAATACTACAGGGCTGTTTAATAATCGGGTTTTTTTTCATATTTGCCAAAGTGTGTAAGAATAAATGGATAGTTGGTTCTTTTGTGTTGGTATTGTCAGCACTGATAATGACTGCTGGGCATTTTTCTCCAAATTCAACTAATTTGCAAGTTCATTTTTTATCGTTTGTATTTTATGGTGCAATTTACTACATTTACAACGAAAATTTATTACCCGCGACGATAGCCCACACAACTTGGAATGTCATTATACTAAACCCAATACATTTTTAGATTTTTCACAATGAATTGTGCGTTTAAAAAAAAAGATTGATTAAAATCTTCACTTATGCGTATAATACGCCACAACCCCGTCATCCCCGACTGCATCGATCTTCACAAACCCGACCCGCTCGAACTGGATGACCTTCCCGAGTTCTGAGCGTACAGCAGGTTCGCAGACGCCGGCAATATCCCCTTCCTGCGTGCGCAGCGTGCAGGGAACCTGGTCTGCAATAGGCAGCCACTGGATGATCGGGGCCTTTGCCGCCCGGGCATCGGCCAGCGAATCGCCGGCATAGGTGAAATGCGGCCTGCCACGGTCGTGCTCCACCGTGACATTGAACAGGTCCTTGAGCCGTATCATGGGCCTGTCTTTTCGTTCCAGTTCCGCTGCAGGGATGGAGACGGCACCGGTGAAAACGAGCGTCCGCACCCCCCGCTTCTCATCGGCGGGGTGGAGCAGTGCATGGGTTGTCAGGTGCGGGGCGGCATGGATTACAATGCTCACGGGATCTGCAACAAAGAAATACCGGTTCGCCACCGGGTCCACGATCTTCTTGTTCTCCGCATACAGGTTGTCCCACGAGAACGAAATGTCCGTATCCCCGATGCCGATTGCCAGCATCGCGTTCTTGACGGCCTCGGGGCTGATCCCCCTGCGGGCGAGCGCCCGGAGCGTGCCGAGCCGGATATCGTCCCAGCCGGTATAGGTGCCGTCATTGATGCCAAGCCGCATCTGGGAGGTCGAGAGCACGACGCCCTCGATGCCCATCCGGCCATAGTGCCGGTACACCGGCACCTTCCAGCCGAAGTGGTCGTAGATGTAGCGCTGCCGCCGGGTGTTGGCGATATGATCCTTGCCCCGGATCACGTGCGTGACCCCGAGCAGGTGATCGTCCGCAACGACCGAGAAGTTCATCAGCGGGTACACGTGGGCGATGACCTTCGGGTGGGCCGGGGCGTCAAGGATACGGAACGCGGGAAAGTCCCGCATGGCCGGATCCGGGTGGAGCAGGTCGGTCTTGATCCTGACCGATGCCTCGCCTTCCTTGAACCCGTGGGTGAGCATCTTGTCCCAGAGCTTAAGGTTCGTCTCGACCGACTGCTCCCGGCACGGGCAGGCGATCTTCTTGTTCTTGAGCTCCTTGAACTGCTCGTTGTCGCAGGTGCAGACATACGCCCCGTTCCGCTCGATCAGCTGGGTGCAGAGCACATAGTACAGGTGCAGGCGATCGCTCTGCGTCACGGTGTCGGTAATACCAAGACCCAGCCACCTGAGGTCCTCAACCACCATCTCGTACGCCTCGGGATCGACCCGCTTGGGATCGGTGTCCTCGATGCGCAGGATATAGCGCCCGCCGTACTGTTTCACGTACGCGTCGTTGAGCGCTGCCGCCCGGGCATGCCCGATATGGAGCGGACCGGAAGGATTGGGGGCAAACCGCATCACTACACCGTTTTCAGCCCCCTCGAGATCCGGGAGCACCTTCTTGTGCTCGTGCTTCTCGGAGAGTGCCGCAAACATTTCGGGTGCACGGGTCTGGAGGGTTGTTACCCGCTCTTCAGGAGAAAGGGCGGCTACCTCCGCAATCGCTTCCTTTGCAAACGCTGATACCTCCTTGGCCCGGCTCCGCAGTTCCGGGTGAGCACCCATCACCATACCCATGACGGCTCCTGCCTGCGGGACACCGCCATGCTTCACGGCATTCTGGAGTGCACACAAAAAGAGGAGCTCTTTTGGATCATCCCCGGGCATTTTTAATAACTCCGGGTGACAAAAAATTCGCCGATGTCCATGAGGAGCTGGCGTTCTTTTGAGGCGGGGAGCAGCGAGAGATGCTTGTTGCTGGCAACGACAAGGTCTGCTGCGATTTTCTTAACCTCATCGATCACACCGGCATCGGTCAGCTCTTTTATTGCTGCATCGATATCGGCTTTCGAGAGCTCGCGCCGGTATTTCTGCAGGTCGATGCCCTTCTCCCGCGCCTTGATCATGATGATCGTCTGCTTGCCTTCCCGCAGGTCGGAAGCCTGGTCTTTGCCGCTCTTCTCTGAAGGCGTGAGCAGGTCAATTAAGTCATCCTGTATCTGGAAGGCGATACCGGTATTCAGCCCGAAGTTATAGAGGGCTTTTACCTGCGGGGCAGTGCCCCCGGCAAGAATGCCGCCGATACCGGCTGCGGCTGCGTACAGCACCCCGGTCTTTTTCCTCACCATCTCGATGTACTCGAACTCGCTCACGTCATTGCGGTGCTCGAACGACATGTCCATGTGCTGTCCCGCACAGATATCGGCGCAGGCGCGGGCGAGCATGGTGACCGAGCGGACTTTTGCTGCATCGGTGGCCTTTGCCATGCAGATATACTCGAACGCCCGGGCATAGAGCACGTCGCCGGCAAGAATACCGGTCGGCATATCCCATTTCGTGTGCACGGTCTGGACACCCCGGCGCAGGTTGTCGTCATCCATGATATCATCGTGGATGAGCGTGAACGTGTGCGTGATCTCCAGCGCGAGAGCCGCGTGCATGATATCATCGGAGCTTCCGTGATTCACAGAATCTGCCGCCAGCATGACGACTGCAGGGCGGAGTCGTTTGCCGCCGGCAGCAAGCAGGTGGGCTGACGCCTTGTTCAGTTCACCCACCGTGTCAACAAAATACCGGTCGATCATGCGGTCAATCTGTGCTGCAACCGATTCCAGGTACGGGGAAAGTTCCGACATCGTGATACCTCGTATGGTTAATTGAGCTTGACCCGCTGCCCGTTCTTCAGCATGTGGACCGTGGACTGGGCCGTGTATCCCATCTCGGTGGCAAAGTCCGTGTAGCCGGCCGTCATCTTCAGATGTCCGTGGGCAGGGATAATGTGCTGCGGCTGGAGCAACTGGATGAACTCGTAGTGATCCTCGCGGTACGCGTGACCGGATACGTGCAGGTCTTCAAAGATACGTGCACCGGCATGCCGGAGGTGCTGCTCGACCATGTAGCGCTGGCCGAAGTTCATGGGATTGGGGATCACGTTGGCCGAGAAGACGACCTTGTCGCCTTTTGCCAGCTGGTAGGGGGTATCCCCGAGTGCAACGCGGGTGAGAATGGAGCCCGGTTCGCCCTGGTGGCCGGTGACGATCGGGAGGAATTGTTCTTTTCCCATCTTCATCATCCGGCGCATGGTCCGGTCAACGGTCCGCCGGTTCCCGAACACACTGGTGGTCTCGGGAAACGAGCAGAGCTTCATCTGTTCGGCGGTGACCGAGTACTTCTCCATGGACATGCCGAGCAGCACCGGCTTCCTGCCGATCTCGTGGGCAC
>Ga0074195_1001093_pt1 | contig 41905 bp, 31 predicted proteins | sample EPASupsiteHSE623_FD_64525 | JGI IMG/M metagenome (GOLD analysis project Ga0074195, IMG submission 64525) | Bioremediated contaminated groundwater from EPA Superfund site, New Mexico - Sample HSE6-23 | ecosystem: Environmental > Aquatic > Deep subsurface > Groundwater > Contaminated ...
TCAGGATGATTTGTCCAAAAAATATTTTACTCTAAGAAATCAGGGCAACCTTAAGTTTTACTGGAGAGCCCCCTTCGTCAACTGAGTCAGTATCAATCTCCATATGGAGTTCATCTCCGGCTTTGAATTTGCCTGCTATAATAGCCTCAGCCAAAGGATCTTCTATTAATTTTTGGATAGCTCTTTTCAGTGGTCTTGCACCAAATTGCGGATCATATCCATGGTCGGCTACAAATATTTTTGCCTTCTCATCTATAGAGAGTTTATATCCGGCATTCTCAATTCTCTTATACAGATCGTCAAGTTCAATATCAATGATTTTACAAATATCATCCTTGGTAAGTGAGTTAAACAGAATTTGCTCGTCAAGCCTGTTAAGAAACTCAGGAGTAAAAGTCTTCTTTAGGGCTTTCTCTATTATGTGTCTAGTATTATCACTTATGTTACGTCTGGTAGAATTTGAAAAACCCATGCCACCACCGTAATCCTTTATCTCCCGGCTTCCTATGTTCGAGGTCATAATCAACAGGGTATTCCTGAAGTCAATGTGTCTGCCATTGCTGTCTGTCAGTCTCCCCTCGTCAAGAACCTGCAGCAGAAGATTGAAGATATCCGGATGCGCTTTCTCAATTTCGTCAAGAAGAATTACCGAATATGGTTTTCTTCTGACCTTTTCACTTAGTTGTCCACCCTCTTCGTAGCCTACATATCCCGGAGGAGCTCCTATCAACCTGCTAAGTGCAAACTTCTCCATATATTCACTCATGTCAATCCTTATAAGATTGTCTACTGAATCGAAAAGATATTCAGTCAGTATTTTTGCCAACTGTGTTTTTCCTACACCTGTAGGGCCCAGAAAGATGAATGTTCCAATCGGTTTGTTTGGATCTTTGAGACCGGCTCTGTTTCTCTGTATTGCCCGTACAACCTTGTCAACCGCCTCATCCTGACCGACAATCTTCTTCCGAATGCTTTCACCCATCCTGGAAAGCCTGTCGCCCTCTTTCTCTGCAAGTCTGTAGATGGGCACATTTGTAATCATCGAGAGAACCTCTGCAACATCATTTGAATTTACCTCCTGAGGGTTTAGATTCTGCTCTTCGTTCCATTTTTGCTGTGCAATTTCAAGCTCCTCACTCTTCTGTTTTTCCAGATCTCTAAGTTCAGCTGCCTTTTCGAACTGATTATTGCTAACAGCTATTCTCTTCTCACTTCTGATAGGCTCTATTTCATTCTCAATTGCCAGAATTGAGTCAGGAACCTTAAGATGCATAAGATGCACCCTTGAACCTGCCTCGTCCAGAGCATCAATTGCCTTGTCCGGAAGACAACGGTCGGTAATGTATCTCTGAGATAATCTTATGCATGCAATCAAAGCATCATCTGTATATACTACATTATGATGTTTTTCATAACGTTGTTTGATATTCTGTAGAATATTGAGAGTTTCATCATAGGTGGTAGGATCTACCATAATCTTCTGGAACCTTCTTTCCAATGCACCGTCCTTCTCAATATGTTCCCTGTATTCATCAAGAGTAGTGGCACCAATACACTGTATCTCGCCTCTTGCAAGAGCAGGTTTCAACATATTGGCTGCATCCAGCGACCCGGAAGCTCCACCTGCACCAACCAGAGTATGAAGTTCATCTATAAAAAGGATAATGTTGGGATTTTTTGTAAGCTCATTAAGTATTGCCTTCATCCTCTCCTCGAACTGTCCTCTGTACTTCGTGCCAGCAACAATAGAACCTATATCAAGTGATATGAGCCGCTTGTTAAGAAGTACTCTTGACACCCTTTTCTGCGCAATACGCAGGGCCAGACCTTCAGCAATTGCCGATTTTCCAACCCCCGGTTCGCCAATAATCACAGGGTTGTTTTTCTTTCTTCTGCCAAGTATCTGGGCAAGCCTTTCTATCTCCTTGTCTCTGCCTACTACAGGGTCTAATTTTCCCTCAAGGGCAGCATTAGTCATATCGAATCCAAAGCTGTCAATTACAGGCGTGTCACTGGAAAGTTTTGCACTTTTAGTTCCTCTGACAGGTCCTTCTACTCCTGAAGGTTTTACTCCTCCGTCCATCTCATCGTCATAGGTCGATGTATTCATTGGCTTTGATATCTCTTTACCTTTGAATGTAGCTCTCAGACTGTCGTATGTAATGTTGTATTCCTTAAGAATAGAAACAGAAACGCCATCTTCTCCTCTTAAAATTGCAAGTAACAGATGAACCGGACCTGGTTTTGCCTCTTTAAGGGATCTTGCTTCCAGATACATTACTTTTAAAGCGTTTTCTGCACCCTTGGATAAATTGAGTTTGTCTGCCTGTTCAAAAGGAACAATATCCCCCACTTTTACAAGCTCCTCGATTTTTGACTTAAATACTCTGTATTCTGTTCCAAAGCTCATAAGTGCCTCAAAAGCAGAGTTGTCCTGATGTCGGATTATGCCAAGGATAAGGTGATCCGATCCTATCGTATAACTACCCATCCTCATTGCTTCTTCTCTGCTGTATGAGATAATCTCATTTAGTTCATTTGATAATTGTAAGTTCATTTGTGCTTTTAAATTTGATGCAAATCTAATTAAAGACAATTAGCAATACAATTTGTTCATAAGATATTTATTTAGTAATTTTACGCCTCTTTTTATAAACAAGAAGTAAGAAACAAAATGATTCAAGAAGCTGATAATAACGCAAGAATAATCAAAATCAACATAGAGGACGAGATGAAAAGTGCATACATCGATTATTCGATGTCTGTAATTGTGTCACGTGCCCTACCAGATGTAAGAGACGGACTAAAGCCAGTTCACAGAAGAGTTCTCTTTGGAATGTCGGAATTGGGGCTGACTGCGGGAGCAGGATTTAAGAAATCTGCCCGTATTGTCGGAGAGGTTCTGGGTAAGTTCCACCCACATGGAGACTCCAGTGTTTATGAAGCCATGGTTAGAATGGCACAGGAGTGGAGCATGAGATATATGTTGGTAGACGGACAGGGTAACTTTGGTTCCATCGATGGTGATTCTGCAGCTGCCATGCGTTATACAGAGGCACGTTTCAGAAAGATCGCCGAGGAGGTAATGGCAGATCTCGATAAAAATACTGTTGATTTCAAACCAAATTTCGACGAATCACTTCAGGAACCTACCGTTATGCCGGCGAAAGCGCCGCTTTTACTTCTAAACGGAGCCTCCGGAATTGCAGTAGGAATGGCAACCAACATGCCCCCGCATAACTTGCGCGAAGTAGTTGATGCAATTTGTGCTTACATAGACGACAATGAAATCTCAACTGAAGACCTTTGCAAATATATTAAAGGTCCGGATTTTCCTACGGGAGGTATCATTCAGGGTATCCAAGGAATAAAAGATGCATTTGAAACAGGTAAAGGCAGGATAGTGGTCCGCTCAAAGACTGAGATTGAAGTAAGTGAAAGCGGAAGAGAGACCATCGTGGTTACTGAAATACCATACATGGTTAATAAACGCGAACTTATCGAGAAAATCGCAGAGTTGGTGGAAGAGAAAAAAGTTGAAGGAATTGCATATATAAATGATGAAAGCGACCGTAACGGTATGCGCATTGTCATTAGGTTGAAAATGGGATCTGTTGCCAATATTATACTTAATATGCTTTATAAGTATTCTCAGCTTCAGTCGAGTTTTTCTGTAAACAACATTGCTCTGGTGGATGGCAGACCTAGGTTGCTGAACCTGAAGCAACTTATTAAATATTTTGTCCGTCACAGACATGATGTAATTTTACGCAGGGCACGATTCGAACTGGAGCAGGCAGAAAAAAGAGCCCATATTCTTGAAGCATTGCTTGTTGCACTGGATTTTATAGATGAAGTGATTGCAATTATAAGAGGTTCAAAAACTGTTGATGAGGCAAAGACAAACCTGATGACCAGATTTGAATTTTCAGAAGCTCAGGCAAGCGCAATAGTAGAAATGAGACTTCGTCAGCTTACAGGTCTGGAGAGAGCAAAACTGCAGGCGGAATACGATGAACTGATGAAGTTGATAACTTACATTAAAGAGGTGCTGTCAGACGTAGTGCTTCAAATGAAAATTATCAAAGATGAACTTATTGAGCTTAGGGAGAAATTTGGTGATGATCGTCGTACAGCCATTGAACTTTCCGCAGAAGATTTCAATCCAGAGGACTTCTACCCGGACGAAGATGTTGTCATAACCATATCTCATTTAGGTTATATGAAAAGAACACCACTAGCTGAGTACAGAACTCAGAACAGGGGAGGGGTTGGTGCCAAAGGCAGTACAACAAGAGAAGAGGATTTTATCCAACATATTTACGTAGCCAACATGCACAGTACTATGCTTTTCTTTACGCAAAAAGGAAAATGTTTCTGGCTTAAGGTTTACGAAGTTCCGGAGGGAACAAAAGCATCCAAGGGAAGGGCTATACAGAACGTATTGAATATTGAACCTGAAGATAAGGTTTGTGCTTATATAAATGTCAGAAATCTCAATGACGAAGAGTATATCAACAATAACTTCATTGTTCTTGCAACAAAAAGAGGTACTGTAAAGAAAACATCTCTGGAAGCATATTCTCGTCCGAGGGCCAATGGTGTAAATGCAATAACAATAAGAGAGAATGACGAACTGCTGGAAGCTGTCCTCACTAACGGACACAATGAGATTCTACTTGCAGGCAGGGATGGAAAGTGTGTACGTTTCAATGAGGAGAATGTCCGGGCAATCGGAAGAACTGGTGCGGGAGTGAGGGGAATCAATATAGGAGATAACGACGAAGTGATTGGTATGGTTTGTGTAGATCCAACTGCAGAGGGTAGTGAGTCTCATCATATTCTTGTTGTAAGCGAGAATGGATATGGAAAAAGATCGTGTCTGGAAGACTACCGGGTAACAAACAGAGGCGGTAAAGGCGTTAAAACGCTGAATATAACAGAAAAAACAGGATCGCTGATTGCATTGAAAGATGTTACAGACGAGAATGACCTTATGATAATAAATAAGTCCGGTATAACAATCAGGCTTGAGGTGTCTACTGTAAGAGTTGCTGGAAGGGCAACACAGGGTGTGAGACTTATTAATATCAGGGAGGGAGATATGATAGCTGCTGTCTGCAGGGTGAACAAGAGCGAAGAAAAACCCGTTGAGAGCGGCATAGTTGAAGAGTAAATGTGATATAATATAATCTTTTTAAATTTTAATAATTACAATGAAAAATCTATTTATTGCACTGGCACTACTATTTTCAATACAGTTAGTTGCTCAACCCAAGGAGGTAACAGATGCTCTCAAGGCTTTGGAAAAAGCGAAGAAAGAGTCTGCAGATGCCAAGAAAGCAACAAATCCTGCTACTTGGCTAAAACTGGCAGATGCTTATACTTCTATTTACGATGCTCCCATCAAGTCTCTCTGGCTAGGGGCTTCAAGACTGGAACTAAAGGTGCTACTGAAAGATCAACGAATCATAAGCACAGAAACCAAAAAAATCATGGACCAGTCTTTCTCAGTAGACATATATGAAGATAAGGAACTTTATTATGCACAAGACGGGACATTGGCAAGTTGGGTCGTAACAAAGCCATATTATGAAGGTAATCCTCTTGGAGAAGCTTTCACTGCCCTTAACAAAGCAGCAGAGGTAGACACTAAAGCAGCCAAAACAAAAGAAATTTCTGAGCAACTTGTCGCTTTGAAGAGTCGTTATCAGAATATAGCAATGTCTGCTTATGCTTTAGGTGACTACAAACAAGCTACAGATAACTTTGCCTTGTCACTTCAGGCAAGTTCCCACAATCTTGTTAAACAGGTAGATACCGTAATAATGTATTATACTGGGTTAACAGCAAACATGTCAAAGGATTACAATAGAGCTGTAGAGTATTTCAATAAGGCTATCCAAAATAACTATGATGCAAAGGGTGATGCATATTCCTACCTAGCGGAGGCTTATAAAGGAATTAAAGATTTAGAGAAAGCAAAAGAAACCCTAAGTGCCGGATTTACTAAATATCCTACAAATCAGAGTATTCTTGTTTCTTTAATCAACATATACCTTGAATCAAATGATGACCCCAACAAGATTCTCAATCTTATTAAAAAAGCACAGGAAAACGAGCCTTCAAATGCTAGTCTTTATTATGCCGAAGGTAATGTTTGGAAGAACCTTAAGGATATTGAAAAAGCAATTGCCTGCTACAATAAATCTGTTGAGATAGATCCTAAGTATTACTTTGGAACATTTGCAGTAGGAGCAGCTTATTACGACAGAGCAGTAGAGATTCAGACAAAGGCTTCTGAGGAGGTTGACGATACAAAATATGAGGCTCTTGTAAAACAATTGGAACAAAACCTTGAATCTGCAATAAAACCTTTTGAGGCTTGTTTTGAAACGTCTACAGATGAGGAGGTTAAAGCAGTAGTGGCGGAATATCTTAAAAATATTTACTTCCGTTTCCGCGAAAAGAATGAAGCATATAAAACAGGATACGAAAAATACAATAAGTTCCTTGAAGCGAAAAAACAGTAACTTCTAAAGAATATTCTCGTTAATTTAAAAAAGGAGCTGTCTGCAATATGACGGCTCCTTTTTTTGTTAGAAATTATCCGTAAGTTTCTGAACCAGCTTAAAATGCGAGAGAAACTCCCTTGCAAAAACCCGTATAACTGTGTAGGCCGGTATAGCTACCAGCATACCGATTATTCCTCCGATACTACCAGCAATCAGTATTACCAGAAATATTTCAAGAGGATGCGCCTTGACACTGTTTGAATATATATATGGTTGAAAAACGAATATATCTATCATATGTGTGACAAAGAATATACCTGCTACTGTAAATATAAAGACTCCTGCTTCCGGTTTGTCTATACCATGGTTAACCAGGCTCATTATTGTTCCAAAAACCCCACCGGTTATGGGACCAATATATGGAATCACATTAAGAATACCAGCAAGGAAAGATAAGGCGATAGCCAGAGAGAAGTCTACTCCCGCAATCAAATAGAGGGCAACGCTGTTAATTATGGTTATTGCAATTGCCTCAATTGATATACCAATAAAGTATCTTGCAAGTAATTTGTTAATTGAACTGAGAGCACGTGTGACATTTGTAACATACTTGTCGGGAAACAGAGCCAGGACCATATCGTTGAACATGCTCTCCTCTTTAAGAAAAAAGTAGGTTATAAATGTAATTACGAATACAGCAATTCCGAATTCTATTGCAATGCTGGCAATAGAGTTGAATAATTCTGATATAAAGGATATATTAAGAACCTCCTGAAACTGATTAACGAAGATAGTCTCTATTTTAAATGAGGAGTCCAACGCTGGAAACCAATCGTGAAGAACTCTGTTAAAATTGCTCAGAGGAACAGAAATCTGATCGCTAAGAGAGACAAAGTTTATGCTGCTCAGATTGGATAGTAGTTGTCCGATCAATGGCGTAACATAGAAAAAGATGCTAAAAAACACAGATAAGAGAGCAATAAGAGTAATACCTGCCGCAAGTCCGTTGGGTATATGATGTTTGCGGATTTTTAAGCGGAGCAGTTTAGTTTTGAACGGTTTTCCTATAAGAGAGAGAATCGCTGATACAAGAATGTATATCAGTATATTACTAAAATACCACGCTAAAAAGGCAATTACAATTGCTATTGCAATTCCAACAATATACTTGGCTAACTGATTCATGAGTTTTGGGTTTAGTTCCCAAAAGTAAGAAATTTTTGTAAGTTTGTCTTACTTATCAGTTATTATTGAATGTATGAAAAAAATTATCTTGTTACTGGTTCTTACGTGTATCTCTACTGCAAAAATTTTTGCCGATGAGGGTATGTGGCTGCCATCATTAATTAAAGAGAGAGTGTCCGATATGCAAAAAAAAGGTTTCAGACTCACAGCAGAAGACATATATAGTGTGAACCAAGCATGTCTGAAAGATGCCATTGTCCATTTTGGAAGTGGCTGTACAGGTAATCTGGTCTCCTCGCAAGGACTTATAATTACAAATCATCATTGTGGATTCAGTCAGATACAAGCACATAGTTCAGTAGAACATGACTATCTTAAGGATGGTTTCTGGGCAATGAAACAGAGTGAGGAATTGCCTAACAAGGGTTTGTCTGTAAGGTTTCTGATAAGAATGGAAGATGTAACTGAGGCTGTAATGAAATCATACAACAGTTCTATGACAGAGGAACAACGGTCGGCACTTGTTGCAGGAAATTCTTCTGTTATAATCAAAAATGCAACAAAAGACAATAACCATGAAGCTGCTATAGAAGCATTATATTATGGTAATCAGTATTTTTTATTTGTTTATGAGGTATTTCCAGATGTCCGTCTGGTTGGTGCCCCTCCCTCATCTGTCGGGAAATTCGGTGGCGATACCGATAACTGGATGTGGCCCAGACATACAGGAGACTTCTCAATGTTCAGGATTTATGCCAGTAAAGACAATAAACCGGCTCAATATTCCAAAGATAATATTCCCTATAAACCTAAAAAATTCTTTACGGTTTCTGTCAAAGGAGTAAAGGAAAGTGACTTTACAATGGTGTATGGTTATCCCGGGAGGACTCAGGAATATATTACAAGTGATGCAGTCAGCTACATTGCTAACGTATCAAACCCTCACAAAATAAAGCTTCGCACATTACGTCTCGATATTCAGGCTGACGAGATGTCAAAGAGTACAGAGGTGAGGATAAAGTATGCATCAAAAAATGCATCTGTTTCAAATTCCTGGAAAAAATGGCAGGGAGAGACAAAAGGAATCATAAAAATGAATATTGTTCAAAACAAGAGAGATTTTGAAACTGGCTTCTCTATTTGGGCGCAAAACAAAGCCGAATTCAGTACCCTACTTGATCAGTTTAAAAACCTATACACAGAATTGGAACCTTATTCATTAGCAATGGATTACTTTTCAGAAGCTATTAATGCTAATGAAATTATCAAATTTGCAGGTAGTTTCTATAGTGCTGTTTTAAAGGAGTCAAAGAGTCCCGTGAAGAATCAGGCCCTGATCAAATCTTTGCTCAATGATTTTTATAAGGATTATTATCAGCCGGTTGACAAAAGATCATTTGTTGCATTGATTGGTGAATATATGAAAAATATACCTTCAGACTATCAGCCTGAATACTTTAAGGCAAAAATGAATGAATTTGAAAATCCTCAGAATTTTGCAGATTTTATATTTTCAAAATCAATAATAGCCAATGAGGATAGCCTGCAAGCCTATATCAATGATTCACCGGATATTTCAAAACTGGAGAGCGATCCGGCAGTTGAGATGTATCTCTCTTTTAATAAGTACTACAACCACAACATAAAGCAAAAGTACGATCAGATTAACAAAAAACTTACACTGTTGTACAGAACATATATGAAGGCAATCATGGAGTACGACAAGACAAAGAGTTATTATCCGGATGCAAACTCAACACTGAGGGTGGCTTATGGGAAAATCATGGGATATAAACCATATGATGCCGTTTATTACAAACCTGTATCAACTCTTGAGGGGATAATGGAAAAAGACAATCCTGCTATTTATGATTACAATATTCCTCAAAGGCTAAGGGATATATACAAAGCAAAAGAGTATGGTGAGTGGGAGGAAAACGGGACAGTCCCGGTATGTTTTATTGCGACCAATCATACCTCGGGAGGGAACTCCGGGAGTCCTGTACTAAATGCAAAAGGCCAGTTAATAGGATTGAATTTCGACAGAGTATGGGAGGGAACAATGAGCGACATAGCATTCGACCCGCAGATGTGCAGAAACATATCTCTGGACATAAGGTATGTGCTTTTTATAATTGATAAAGTTGCCGGAGCCGGACATCTTATCAAGGAGATGAAAATAATAAGATAAAAAGGAGCTGTCTAATAAGCATTAGGCAGCTTTTTGTTTTATAATGTAAGTCGACACTAATTCAGGAAAGGGGCAAGCTCAACTGTAAGCACATCTGTTTTTTAGCTATTTTCTGAAGGGTTTTTCGGAAAAAGGCTGAGGACTGTCCGACGACCATCGGGAGGAGTCCCGCAAGCCCCGAAAAAGACAAAGAAAATAGCGTTTAAAAAAACAACGGTGCTTGGGGGTGAGCTTGCACATTGGATATGTGGCGATTATATATAAAAAAAGAGACTGCCTACTATTAGACAGTCTCCTTCTTTATACTATAAAATGTAATCTCTTATTCTTCCCTTGCCGGACGTTCGTTCGCTTGAGCAACATTAATAGTACGGCCCATGTGTTCAGCTCCGTTAAGCGCTGTAATGGCTGCAATACCTTCGTTATCATTAGGCATTTCAACAAAACCGTAGCCTTTTGAGCGGCGGGTGTCTCTGTTGATAATAATTCTGGCAGAAATAACTTCGCCATAAGGTGTGAATAGTTCGGCTAAATCTTCTTTCTTAGCGCGGAAACTTAAACTTGAAACAAAGATGTTCATAGGGACAATAGTAAAATTTAGTAAATGTTTAATTAACAATACAAAGTTATTGAAAAATCTCAAACACGAAAATTTTCTGAACTCTTTTGAAAAAAAATTATCCGCCGTAACTGCTACCATCAAAACAGTGTGTGCAGATTGATTCTTTAGGAAGGCCAATTGCCTTTACCAAAGTCTCTATACTATTGAATTGCAGACTGGAAAGCTGAAGGTCATTTTTAATATAGCTTACCATTTGCTGATATTCAAGCGATGATGCACAAATGTATTTTTCAAGATTTCTGTCATGTGCTCCCTCTTTAGAGAGTATAAATCTTCTTGTGATAAGTTCAAGAGGAGACCTGGATGCTGAGAATCCTATATATTCACACGGGAAAACCAATGGAGGACAACTTATCCTTATATGAATCTCCTTTGCACCATATTCCAGAAGTACTTGCGCATTATCCTTCAGCTGGGTACCCCTTACAATGGAATCATCACAAAAGGCAATACGTTTTTCCCTGAGCAGACTTTTATTTGGTATAAGCTTCATTTTTGCAACGGTGTTTCTCTCAGACTGATTTGAGGGCATAAAACTTCTGGGCCAGGTAGGTGTGTATTTAACAACTGAGCACCTATATGGGATTTTTTTACCACTTGCATATCCTATAGCCATACAAGTACCGGAGTCTGGTATTGCCGATGATGCATCCAAAGGAGTTGTATCGTTTTCTCCCATTATATAACCCAATGAGTACCTAACATCATCTACATTAATCTTCTCATAGGAACTTGTCGGGTATCCGTAATAAACCCATAAAAATGAGCATATCTGCAATTTATCCTTTGGCGGTGCAATTTGTCTATATCCATCCAACCCAATAAAAACAACCTCTCCGGGGCCGATATAGTAATCCTCCTCATAATCAAGATTTGCAAAACTACAGGTTTCGGAAGCAACTGCATATGCACCCTCTTTTTTCCCTATTATAAGAGGTGTACGTCCGTATTTATCTCTTGATGCATATATCCCATCTTCCGTTAAAAGTAGAAAGGAACAAGAACCTTTAATTTTCTGCTGGGCATTCTCAATTCCTTCTGCATAGTTCTTGCCTTCAGTTATCAGAAGAGCAGTTAGTTCCGTTGGATTTGTGGAGCCCGAACTCATTTCAGAAAAACTTCTTCCAAGCGACAGGAGCTCACTCTCCATCTCTGCAATATTGTTTATTTTTCCTACAGTGACAATTGCAAATTTGCCAAGATGAGAATTTAGAATGATAGGTTGAGGATCCGTGTCACTTATAACGCCTATTCCGGAATTTCCCTCAAATTTTTTCAAATCATCCTCAAACTTGTTTCTAAAATAGGAGCTCTCCAGACTATGAATAGACCGAGCAAAGGTTCCATTGCCGCACCATGTAGCCATTCCTCCCTTTCTTGTGCCAAGATGTGAATGATAATCAGTACCATAGAATAAATCAGTGATACATTTTTGTTTTGAGATAACACCAAATAGACCGCCCATAGATTAAATTTTTTAAGACGGGCACAAAAGTAAGGAAATTTCCGATTATCTTCGTTTTAATTATTAACAACGCTACTCTATGCAGAATATTATATACCTGATAATCCACATCTTATTTGCACTCGGGATGTTTATTTCTTTTAAATTGGTAGATATTAAAGGATTAAACAGATATCAGACAATGTTTATTAATTATATTATTGCCATAACCTTGACAATCATAGATATGGATATTGCTGTCGAGGATATTTCAACACACTATTCATTGAAACTTATTCTTCCTTCGGTAATTATAGGATTTCTTTTTATTGCAAATTTCATACTTATGATGTTGTCAATACAGAAGGTTGGTATGGGCCTTACAACGGCACTTAACAAAATGTCTGTAGTCATTCCCGTTCTTATAGGAATTATTTATCTTGGTCAAAACACATCGCTCATACTAAAAGCAACAGGCATTGTGACGGCCCTTGTCTCTTTCTGGCTGGTACTATTCCGGAAAAAAGGAAAGGCATCATTACTATCTTACCTGTTGCCAATATCTGTATTTCTTGTTTCGGGAACTATAGATACGTTAATGGAGTTATCAAAAAAATTATTGATTTCTTTGCCCAACGAACAAGAGTTGTTTTTATTGGGAGTATTTGGTACTGCTTTTTTATTCAGCGTAATATTTGCCATTGGAGATATTGTTTTAAACAAAAGCCTGCAGAAATTCACCAGGGTTACAGTTTATATAGGTATAATGATGGGCCTCTTTAACTATCTTACATCAAAAATGCTTCTGATTAACGTTGGAAGAATGGGTGGCTCAATTGTTTTTCCTATTCACAATTCATCAGTGGTAATGCTAACTGCACTTATCGGCTTCTTTTTCTACAAAGAGAAATTTTCAAATAAACAGTGGTGGGGTATTGCTTTTGCTGTAATTTCAGTCGCACTTATAGCGAGCACACTACAAAATTAACCAGAAGACCAACGAAAACATATTTTCTGATTACCGGGTCATTTATTATGTCAAGTGAATATACAACAATGACAAGTATTATTGACAATATCTGACCATTATTTAAATTAAGTTCAATAGTGGCATAAGGAAGAGATTCAATTCTAGTGACAAAACTGTTTAAAAGGCCGGATAAAAACTTAAGTATTTGAGAAATTATCGCAGATATTGCAGTGTTTGCAAGAAAAACAAGTTGTACAGAAGAGATATAGAGAATAATAGCAGACAAAGGTATTGCAATTAGGTTTGATAGTAAAAAATATACCGGGAAAAAGCCGAACGATGATATAGTGATAAGAGAGGTTCCTATCTGACATGCCAGTGAAATTGACAAAGTTGTCCATACGTATTTAAAAATGGTGTTTTTTGGTAAAAAAAGTTGCCCTATCTTAGGATGAATAACAATAATTGAAAGAAGTGCAATGAAGGAGAGTTGAAATCCGATATCGAATAATGCCTGTGGTTTGATAAGAGTTATAACAAGAGCACTCAACGAAAGCGTATTCATCCCTATCCGGTCCCTTTCCATGTTTTTGCAGATCTCATATATAGTTGCCATTATTACTGCCCGGGTTATAGAAGGTGAAAATCCTACAACTAAAGCATATGCCCATAAGGTTGCTACAATAATTATTAACCTGGAAAATTTTGAATACCTGGAATTTCCAAGAAAAATCAGAACAAACGATAGAAATGAATATATAAATCCTACATGCAGACCGGAAACAGCCAGGAGGTGCATGGTTCCTGATGTAGAATATGCATTTTTTGTTTCAAAATCAAGGAAGCTCTTATCTCCTATGGTTAAAGCAATAAGGGTTGCTGACTCACCCCCGTTACCAGTCATTTCCGACACCTTAGATATATAGCTTTCCCGCAACCTGTTTATCCTGTCACAAAAAGATAATTTTGTAAGCTTAATAAGTACTATATCACCTGCTTTAACGTAGGATGTAGAATGTATTCCCTTTTCTGCAAGAAACCTTCCATAATTAAATGATGATCCTTCAAATGTTCTTACTTTTTCTGGAGTAAGTTTTGTGTAAATAGTATCTCCGATTCCAAGTTTATGATGAGGATAATTCTTATCAAGATAAAGTATCATCCCTTCATCGAACTCGGGCAACAACACTTCAATTTTCGTCGACTTTGTCTTTAATGCCGGTCTCTCTTTAATAATGCAATATGTCTGAAACGACTTATTAACAGGTATACGAGATGTTTTCCTTTTATTAAATATATTATCCGAGATGGAAATATTCAGCCAACCAAGCAAGATAAAGCTCAGGATAGAAGTAAGAGTGAGTGCTTTTTCAAGAATTGACACCCTTTTTTTAAAACAGAAATAATAAATCAGTAAAATCAGTAGTGAAAGACAAAGAGAAGATAGCAGAGTAGAAGATACTGGTATAGAAAATCTTTTGCCTATAAGAATTCCTGTCAGATATGAAACAGAATATTTTAACAGGGGGGAATTGTAAAATTTATAAGTAAATTCTCTCAACATGTTATCTCTCTCCTCTTACTTTGATGTAAAATTATAAATTTCTTTTAAAATTATAATAATAAAGCTCTTTTTTTATTACTTTTGCACACTATTCCAACCATTTCTAGTTGCAATTATAAACAAAACATATATATGATAATTTTAGTATTGAATTGTGGAAGTTCCTCAATAAAATATCAGGTCCTCAATATGAGGTCGAATTCAGATTATTTGGTTCTCGCCAAAGGAATTGTAGAAAGAATCGGACTAGAAGTCGCGGTTTTATCGCACAGAGCCGATGGCAAAGACAAGTACGAGATCGAATGTCCAATACAAAACCATACAATTGGAATAAAAAAAGTCCTTGACATTTTGGTTGATCCTGCGCTTGGTGTTCTCAAGTCTCTTTCGGAGATTCAGGCTGTAGGTCACAGAGTGGCCCATGGAGGAGAATTCTTTAACAGCAGCAGACTTGTCAATAAAGAGGTATTGGAAGGAATTGAGAAACTATGCGAACTTGCGCCACTTCACAATCCTGCAAACCTTCTTGGTATTAACGCCATTGAAACTCTTCTCCCGGGAACAAAGCAAGTTGCTGTTTTTGATACATCATTCCACCAGACAATGCCTAACTATGCATATATGTATGCTATTCCATATGAGTATTATACAAAATACAAAATCCGCAGATACGGATTTCATGGGACAAGTCATAAGTTTGTGGCAAAAAAGGCTTGTGACCTGGCTGGCCTTGATTTTGAAAAGTGTAAAGTTATCACCTGTCATCTTGGAAATGGTGGTTCGATAACTGCAATTAAAGAAGGAAAATCAATCGACACATCAATGGGATTTACCCCTCTTGAAGGAATTATAATGGGCACTCGCAGCGGTGATGTTGATGCCGGAATAATCACATTTATTCAGGAAAAAGAGGGCATAGATGCAGCAGGAATCAATTCAATCCTTAATAAAAAGAGCGGTTTCTTAGGTATTTATGGAAAATCTTCAGATGCACGAGATATAGAAAATGCAGCTGCAAAAGGAGATGAAAAGGCGCAATTAGCACTTAATTTATTGTATTACAGGGTATTAAAATACATTGGGGCATATACTGCTGTTATGAACGGAGTTGATATGATAGTATTTACTGGAGGTATCGGGGAGAATGACCCTCATATAAGAGAAATGGTGGGAACCCACCTTCAATATATTGGTGTCGATTTCAATCCTGCAGCAAACAAGGGAGTAAGAGGCAAAGATGTAATTCTTACTAAACCGGGCTCTAAGGTAATGATGTCAACCGTTACAACAAATGAAGAACTTGTGATTGCACAGGATACAATGTCAGTTATTGAGACTGCCAAATAAAAACGCAATTAATTAAATATCAATAATTATGATAACATCTTTTGAACAGATTTTTGAACAGTTAAGAAGTAAACCTAAAAAACGTCTGATTGCAGCATGGGCTGTAGACGATCATACTATAAATGCAGTTCGTCTTGCAGTTGAAGCTGGTATAGTAGAGGCAACTCTTGTAGGTGACGAGAAAATGATTCGTCAGGTGTGTGCACAGGAAAAAATTGACCCGTCAATTTTCAGGATCGTCCCTAATGATGATGAAATCAAGTCTGTTTCTATGGCTGTTGATCTGATCAACGATGGTGAAGGCGATATTCTTATGAAAGGACTGTGTTCTACTGATAAGTATATGAGAGCTATCCTTAACAAAGAAAAGGGGTTGCTTCCAGCTAAAGCTATTTTGAGTCATGTAACAGTTCTGTCAAATCCGAGATATCACAAATTGCTGATACTTGGAGATATTGCTGTTATTCCTGCACCTGATCTTTCACAGAAAATTGCAATTACCAATTATGTTGTTAAGACAGCAAAAGCATTAGGTATAGCAAAACCAAAGGTAGCAATCATTGCTGCAACAGAACAACTTTTGCCAGGAATGCAGGCATGTATAGATGCGGCATTGATTTCAAAAATGGCAGACAGAGGCCAGATTACCGGTTGTCTGGTAGATGGTCCTTTAGCCTTGGATGTTGCTCTATCTGCCGAGGCAGCTGCTGTTAAAAAGCTGGTTAGCCCTGTAGCAGGTGATGCTGACTGTCTTGTATTCCCCAATATTGAATCTGCAAATGTCTTCTATAAGGTAAATTCTCAACTATGTACAGATGCCAGACTTGCTGCAATAGTAGCCGGAGCAAAAGCTCCATGCGTATTGTCGAGCAGGGCAGACAGTATAGACACAAAACTAAACTCTATCGCACTAGCTGCAATAACTGCTAAATAATTTTATGATTTACAGAATACTAGCCATCAACCCAGGTTCCACTTCAACAAAAATTGCTGTTTATGAAAATAGTACACAGTTGTTTGTAGAAACACTGAGACACTCCAGTTATGAGTTATCAGGTTTCGACAAAGTTACTGATCAGTATGAATTTAGAAAAGAAGCAATTTTAAAAGCATTGAAAGACAATAATGTGGAACTTTCTTCTCTTTCGGTTATTGTCGGCAGGGGAGGATTGCTCCGCCCTATTGAATCCGGTGTATACGAGGTTAATGAGAAGATGATTGCAGATCTGATGGAGGAGACAAAAGGTGAACATGCGAGCAACCTGGGAGGGTTGATTGCAGCAAATCTTGCTAAGGAATCAAAAGGCTGCAGGGCGTATATTGCAGATCCGGTAGTAGTTGATGAGTTATCGCCTGTTGCAAGAGTATCCGGACACCCGTTATTTGAGAGAGTATCTATTTTTCATGCACTCAATCACAAAGCAATTGCTAAAACATATGCAGCATCTGTAGGTAAAGAATACAAACAGATGAATCTGATTGTTGCACATCTCGGTGGAGGAGTCTCTGTTGGAGCTCATCTAAGAGGCAGGGTAGTGGATGTGAACAATGCATTACACGGCGAAGGACCGTTTTCACCTGAACGGTCGGGAACTTTGCCTGCACTTGCACTTGCAGAACTATGCTTTTCCGGCAACTACACACTCTCTCAGGTTAAGAAAATAATCACCGGGGAGGGAGGATTGGTTGCTCATCTGGGCACAAATTCATTCCAGTATGTTGAACAAAAGGTAGATGCAGGTGATGAAAAGTTCATTCTCATTTCAGATGCTTTTGCCTATAATGTTGCTAAAGCTATAGGTGCCAGCGCAACTGTCTTGTCGGGGAGGGTTGATGCAATTTTAATTACAGGTGGGGTTGCTCATAACAAAAAGCTTATGGATAAGATTATTGGCATGGTCAAATTCATTGCACCTGTTGAAATATACCCCGGAGAAGATGAAATGACAGCCCTGGCCATGAATGGTCTGGCAGTTCTTAATGGTAGTGAAAAAGTAAAAGAGTATTAGTTATGTCTGTACTCGACTATTCCAGTCGCCTATAGTATACCAGCTCTCTTTTTGAAACAGTCTCCGGATGTAATATATTGATAAGATCATTAAGAATGACATCCGGCTCAGTGACTCCTGTTTCCCAAAAATCGCTTCCACCTTGCAACGTCTCTCTTTTATTGTTATTATAAACTTTTCCGCTCTTTAAAGAAGGTATGTTCTTAAAGAGCGGATTACTTTTTCTAAGCTCTTCTAACGATGTGAAATTATTTGGATTAAGCCAGAAATCGGCAATTATTGCTTTTTGATAAACCTCCTCCAGATTATGAGCGACTGATTTTGAAACCCCATTTTCGCTTAATATCAAATCTCCTCCCGCGTCGTTAATGAGAACACTCATATAGTTGAGGTTACCGGGAATATACCATACCTCTTTCCATGGAGCATTCAGCAAGATTTTAGGTCTTTCTTTTATGGCACTTATGCTCTCTTTGAGAGAAAAATATCTTGATTTGACAGAGGTGTAAATGGAATCTGCTAGTTCGGTGCAATTAAAGATGCTTCCAAACAATTTCAAATACTCCAGCTTTCCAAGAGGATGGTCTTCCAGATAGTCACCCAATGCAATCACATCTATACCTAGCTCCTTAATTTTGTCAATGTAGAGATTGTTCTCACCCATGATACCATAAGTGAAAACCACATCAGGATTAAGCCTTAGTAAAAGCTCATAATTAAGCGATCCCTCATAGCCGATATCATATATTGTTCCTTTTTCAACACCTTTTAATACGTCCTTGTCAGATATATATTGTTTGCCAGATACGCCCACAATGAGGTTTGTCAGTCCAAGTGCTTTCATATATGCAATATGACTGGTGGACATGCAAACAACCCTTTTTACAGGATATTTAATACTATTGGGTCTTATGTTATTGGGGTTATTATCAGATGATACAACAAAAGTGTAACTGTTAGTGTTGTCATTCGTAGAACTCCAGTTGTCAATTATTTCAAACTTAGTATTCTCTTCTTTTACTGAAACTTTGAAATGTTTGGCATACTCATTACCGTTTGGGAGTTCTGAGTTCATTGTTACACCTTTGTTACCTGCACAGGCCGAAAGTGCAATAGAAGACAGTAGGATTAATATTGTTTTTAGATGGCTCATCACGGAAATTTGATGCAAATTTAGCAAATTTAACTTACTTTGCAGAATGTCAAAACATGAGTTGATTATAATTGGAGCAGGTGCTGCTGGAATGCTTGCTGCTGTCGCTGCAGCACAAAAAGGAATATCAGTGTTATTGCTCGAGAAGATGGAAAAAGCGGGAAGGAAAATCAGGATTACCGGAAAAGGTAGATGTAACATTACAAATACAAAAGATTGGGAAGAATTTTCCGGACACATTTACCCCAAAAGCCGTTTTTTAAAACCGGCATTCTATAATTTCAGCAACATACAGACCATTAGTTTTTTTGAAAGCATTGGCCTGCCTGTCATTATCGAGAGAGGTGACAGGGCTTATCCAGAATCAGGTAAATCGACAGATGTTGTGGAAGCATTAGTCGGGCATTTACTTTCACTCGGTGTCGAAATTTCATATAACTCTAAAGTCATTGACATAAAATCCAATAATAATATAGCAGAGAGAGTTATCTGGCTTAAGAATGGAAAGAAACATGAAGAAGAGACTAAAGCAGTGATTATTGCAACAGGTGGGCTGGCATATCCGTTAACAGGTTCAGATGGGGATGGTTATGTTCTTGCAAAAAAACTAAATCACAGTTTGACAGAGTGTTGGCCATCTTTGACGGCACTTATGCCACGCGATTATTTTACGTCACTAGAAGGATTGACATTGAAAAATGTAGATATCGAATTATATGTAGGAGGGGAATCTGTTCAGTCGGAGAGGGGTGACATAGATTTTACAAATAATGGTATTGAGGGTCCTATAGGTTTGAAAATAAGCAGAAGGGCAGTCAAGGCATTGATAAACGGAGATAAAGTATACGCTGTAATTGATCTTAAACCAGCCCTTACTGAGGAACAGATACTAAACAGGATAAAAAGGGAGATAACGGAGCGTGGCACATTACAAATCTGGACCCTTTTGAGTCTTCTGCTTCCTAAACAGCTTATATCATCATTTCTCGCAAACAATAAAATCAAATCAGAGACTTTAGTCAGAATCAATGATGAAAAAACAATTAATCAGATTGTTAAGTCTTTAAAATACTGGAAACTGGATTTGAAAAGCTATACATCATACGAAAGAGCTGTCATAACAGCCGGTGGTATCACACTTGATGAAATAGTATCGAAAAACATGTCGTCTAAGTTGGTGAAAAATTTATTTTTTGCCGGAGAGGTGATGGATCTAGACGCAGATACGGGTGGCTATAATCTGCAGATTGCATTTTCTACGGGATATCTGGCAGGAAATGAAGCAGCTCATCTGATAGAGAAGTCAAGATGAGCTGCCAATTAATGTGTTCTTTTCCGGGTCGATACACAATTACTTGTGAGAAGATGTTTCGTACCCAAGTTTTAGTTCTGTGATAACTTGCTTTGTGTCAAGAGTGAAATCACCATTCATCATCCACGAGTAGTAACTTTGATCGCTTTTAAAGACACTCTCCACTGTCCTCCCTTTGTATTTCCCAAAATTGAAGGATGGTTCGTCCTTGTCGTTAAGAACCACTCTGCCTGCGTAGTCTACAAAACGTGATTTTGTAGAAAAGTCTGCCAGAAACTTTATGTCATTTTCAAGTATGTCGTACTTATCCAATTGGGCTTCGAGAATTTCGAACGTGGCTACTGTGTCTGCCTCTGCCGAGTGAGCATTTTCGAGCTCTTTACTGCAATAGAACTTGTATGCAGCACTTAATGTCCTTTGTTCCATCTTATGAAAAATATTCTGGACATCCACAAGTTTTCTTTTTCTGAAGTCGAAATTCACTCCGGCACGAAGGAACTCTTCTGCAAGCATTGGTACGTCAAAACGTGTAGAATTGTAACCGGCAAAATCACATCCTGCCATCCAGTTTGCAAGACTTTTTGCTAATTCCTTGAATGTAGGACAATCTGCCACATCTTCGTTTGATATTCCATGAATTTTCTGTGCCTCCGGAGATATTGGTATAGTAGGATTGATTCTCCTTGTTTTAATCTCCTGATCTCCGTTAGGCATCAACTTGAGGGCACTGATCTCTACAATTCTGTCTGTAGCAACATTTAACCCTGTACTCTCAATATCAAAAAAAAGTATTGGATTCTTTAAGTTTAATTTCATATTAAATTTGATAGTGTCAATTATGCACTAACCATCATGGGCATTATCAGAGCCAGGATATCTTCATTAGGGTCTGTCTGGCTATTCGGAAGTATCAGAGCCGCTCTGGTCGGGTCCGCAAGTTCCAGAGAAATGTCTGTGTATGGAAGGTTGTTTAGAATTTCTATCAGGAAAGTTGACTTAAATCCAATCTCCATTGAATCACCCTCATACTGGCAACTCAATCTTTCATTTGCAGAAATTGAAAAGTCCAGATCTTGAGCAGAGATAACAAGTTGATTATACGATAATTTTAATTTAACCTGACTACTTGCCTGATTTGAACAGACCGCTACTCTCTTTGTGCTGTTCAGGAAGTCCTGACGATTTATAACAAGTTTGTTCTGATTGTTTTTTGGTATAACTGAGCGATAAGCAGGATAATTTCCCTCTACCAGACGACATACTAGAACGAATGATTCAAATTCAAAATAAGCATTTTTGATATCAAACCTCATTTTGACCTCCTGATCAATTTTACTTAGTATATTCTTAAGAATTGACGCAGGTTTTTTAGGCAGAATAAATGATGATTTCTGAACGGACATTATGTCATGTCTTGTGTAGCAGACAAGCTTGTGAGCATCAGAAGCCACAAGTGTGGTCTCATCTGTTCCAATATCAAAGAAAACGCCATTCATGACAGGTCTGAGTTCTTCTTCAGCAGTTGCATATAATGTACGGTTAATACCTTCCAGAAGAGCAGATGATGGGATTGATATCTCCGTACTCTCTTCTGAAAGTTCTGCAATTGTTGGATAGTCGTCAGCAAGTGTACACGGAAGCTTTGAATTTCCATTTGCCCAGGTAATCTCAATTAAGGAAGATGTGTCGTTTGTCTTGAATTCAAGAGGTTGTTCCGGAAATTCCTTTAAAGAATCAACCAGCAATCTTGCAGGTATGGTAATTTCACCATCCTCAATAACATTTTCAATAGTCATTCCGGCTTTCAGACTTGTCTCTAAATCTGAAGCAGTTATGCTAAGATAACCCTCTTTTAACACAAAAAGGAAATTGTCTAAAATTGGAATTGTGTTTTTAGATGAGATCACCCGGGAAACTGATAGTAAACGGGCTAATAATTCTGTGCTTGATACTACAAACTTCATATCCTTATATTTTTTACAAAGATAAAAAAAATACGTTATGGCATATAATTTGATTTCGATAAGCCCATAAAATAAACTTCATTTCTAAAAATTATTAATTATAGTTATTATGAAAAGATATCTAATTATTTTATTTTCATCGGTTCTGATCAGTGCCATTACAACACTGACAATCATTAAAATCACAAACACAGGTTCTGAAAGGAACAATACAGCAGAAACAAGAGTCCCAATTCAAAAAGTCAATTTGTCAGACCAGCTCTATCCCGATTTCACTTTTGCCGCCGAGACAGCTGTTAAGGCAGTAGTGCATGTAAAATCAATTAAATCAGGAGTAGACCAACCATATTCTATTTTTGATTTTTTCTTTGGATACAGAGCCCCAAATACTGTCCCAAGAGATGAAACAAGTGCCGGATCAGGAGTTATTATAAAGCCTGATGGGTATATAGTTACGAACAACCATGTTATTGAAGGAGCATCAGAGATATCTGTCACTTTGGAAAATAACAGTTCTTACAAAGCAAAAGTTATTGGCGCCGATCCTGTTACCGATATTGCTCTTCTAAAAATCGATGAACAAAATCTTCCTTATCTAGGTTTCGGAGACTCAGACGCATTAAGACTTGGAGAGTGGGTGATTGCTATTGGTAATCCATATAATCTAAGATCTACAATTACTGCCGGTATCGTCAGTGCCAAGGCCAGGAGCATGCCTGCCATGCCAGGAGAATTCAAAATTGAATCGTTTATTCAGACAGACGCAGCAGTGAATCCGGGAAACAGTGGTGGAGCTCTGGTAAATACACGCGGAGAATTAGTCGGAATCAATACTGCCATTGCATCCAGGACTGGTGCCTTCAGTGGTTACTCGTTTGCTGTCCCGTCTTCAATCACAAGAAAGGTAGTTGAAGATCTTGCTGATTTCGGGTCTGTAAAAAGGGCACTATTGGGAATTTCCATGCAAGAAATTGATAACGAACTTGCCAGGGAGAAAAAACTGAAAGAGATAAGAGGAGTATATATTGCTGAGATATCAAAAGGAGGAGCTGCAGAGAGGGCAGGATTGAAAGCCTCGGATGTGATTACTTCTATAAATGGAATAGATGTAAATTCAGCGCCGGCTGTTCAGGAGCAAATCAGTAAATACAGGCCAAATGATAAAATAAAAGTGGAAGTAGTGCGCGACGGTAAACAAAAAGAGTTTTCAGTTGTCTTAGAAAGCAAAGGAGGGACCTATGCAATTAACAATGATGACAAAACCGGACTGACTCAATTTTTTGGAGCTTCACTTAAAAAGGCGACAAAAGATAGTCTTAAAAAATATGGTATAAAATCTGGCGTAGAAGTTGTAGCGGTACAAGAAGGCAAATTTGAAAATACAGGAATTAAAAAGGGTTTCATAATAACTCATATAAATCAGGTTCCTGTAGATGATGTCCCTGACATTATAAACATAATTCAGAGGAGTACAAGGTCTTTATTAATAGAGGGCGTATATCCTGATGGTTCTGTTGTTTACTATGGAATGGGTATCTAATTTTTGCAGCTTCCACTAATTTGTATTAGTTTTGCAAGATATTATATATTCATGAGACAACTTAAGATAACCAAATCAATTACAAACAGAGAGAGTGCCTCTCTTGACAAATATCTCCAGGAGATTGGAAGAGAAGAACTTATAACCGTAGAAGAAGAGGTAGAATTAGCTCAGAGAATAAGGAAGGGTGACCAGGAAGCATTGGAGAAGCTTACCAGAGCTAACCTGAGGTTTGTAGTTTCAGTCGCCAAACAGTATCAGAATCAGGGATTAAGTTTGCCTGACCTTATAAATGAAGGCAATCTTGGCTTGATAAAAGCTGCAGAAAAATTTGATGAAACAAGAGGATTCAAGTTTATCTCTTATGCAGTTTGGTGGATTCGCCAATCCATATTACAAGCGTTGGCAGAACAGTCAAGGATAGTTCGGTTACCACTAAATCAGGTAGGTTCCCTTAATAAGATAAACAAGGCTCTTTCAAAATTCGAACAAGAAAATGAGAGAATGCCGTCTCCTGAAGAACTGGCTGAAATCCTCGATATTCCAAGGGAAAAAATTGCTGACACACTAAGGGTATCCGGTCGCCATGTATCTGTCGATGCACCTTTTGTAGACGGAGAGGACAACAACCTTCTGGATGTTCTTGTTAATAACGACTCCCCGAATGCCGATAGAGGATTGGTTAATGAGTCGCTTAACAAAGAGATAGAGAGAGCACTTTCAACTTTGACAGAAAGAGAGAGAGACATTGTCAAGTACTTTTTTGGAATTGGAGCAAGCGAGATGACACTTGAAGAAATAGGTGAATTCTTTGGGTTGACACGAGAGAGAGTAAGGCAAATTAAAGAAAAGGCTATCAGGAGATTAAGACACAGTGCAAGAAGCAAGCTGCTTAAAACTTACTTAGGTTAATTCTGAATCACTATACTTTAAAACTCATGAAAAAACTACTAATGATTATGTTAGCAGCATTTGCTGTATTGGCCTCATGTAAACAACAGAAGGCCGTTGTAAACCCATTATTGGCAGAATGGGACACTCCTTTTGGAATTCCACCATTTGAGCAAGTGAAAATCGAACATTACATGCCTGCGTATATTGAAGCAATGACTCAGCATAATACTGAAATTGAATCTATTGTGAATAACGCAGAAGAACCTTCTTTTGAAAATACAATAGTTGCATATGATAATTCAGGAGAACTATTAGATAGGATTTCTCCTGTATTTTCCAGTCTGAGCGGTATTGCCTCAAATCCAGAAGTCATTGCGCTTGCAAAAGAGTTGTCTCCATTAACAAGCAAGCATTTTAACGAAATAAATCTTAATCCCGGTCTGTTCAAGAGAGTGAAAACCGTTTACGAGAAAAGAGACTCACTTGGTCTGGATGCTGAACAGATGCGTCTTCTGACAGAAACATACAAAGGATTTGAACGCGGAGGAGCAAATCTTCCTGATGATAAAAAAGAGGAACTGAAGAAGATTAATGCTGAAATTTCTGATCTCCAGCTTGCTTTTGGTCAAAACCTTCTTGCTGAAACAGATGCATTTAAGCTTATTATTGACAGTGAATCAAATCTTGCTGGTCTGTCGGAATCCCTCAAGGCATCAGCTGCAAAAGAAGCAGAAAAAGACAGCACACTTAAAGGCAAATGGGTATTTGGACTTGACAATCCTAGTATAATCCCATTCCTTCAACAATCTGAAAAGAGAGAACTCAGAAAAGAGATTCTGGATGCATACCTTAATAGATGTAACAATAACAATAAAGAAGACAACAAAGCAATTATTGTAAAACTTATCGATCTTCGCCTTAAGAAGGCAAAGTTGATGGGTTTTGAGAATTTCGCTCAGTATCAACTGGAAGACAGAATGGCAAAAACACCTGAGGCTGTTTATGATTTACTTGACAAGCTTTGGGCCCCTTCGCTTGCTTCGGCAAAGAGGGAATTGGCAGATATGAGTGCAATTGCAAAATCAGAAGGAGAGAATGGTGCCCTGGAAGCATCTGACTGGAGGTTTTATTTCGAAAAAGCTATGTCCAGAAAATTTGATTTAAGCGATGCGCAGTTACGTCCTTATTTTAAACTTGAGAATGTAAGAGATGGGATTTTTTATGTTGCCAACAAACTTTATGGCATTACTTTTTCACAGATCGAAAACGTTCCCCTCCCTAATGCGGAGGCTGTTGCTTTTGAATGTAAGGATTCTGACGGATCTCATCTGGGTATTCTTTTTATGGATATGTTTGCACGCCCTGGTGCAAAAAGAGGCGGGGCATGGTGCAGCGGTTTCCGTTCACAAACTTATAAAGATGGAAAGAGAGTTGCTCCATTGGTTACAATCGTAGGAAACTTCACAAGACCTATTGGAGATGAGCCTGCATTGCTTAGCATGGACGAAGCAGAAACCTATTTCCATGAATTTGGTCACGCACTGGCAAGTCTTCTAAAAAATGTCCATTACAGTGGTGTTGGTGGAATGACAAGAGATTTTGTTGAACTTCCTTCGCAGATTATGGAGCATTGGGCTTTTGAACCTGAGGTTTTAAAAGTATACGCCAAACACTACCAGACAGGCGAAGTGATTCCTCAGGAACTTATTGACAAGATGGTCAATTCTGGTAAATATGGTCAAGGTTTTGCAACTACCGAATATCTGGCAGCATCGCTACTTGATATGGATTATCATATCTTAAAGGAAGTTCCGGCAAATTTTGATGTTCTGGCATTTGAAGCCAAGGCTCTTGGCGGAAGAGGTCTGATTTCACAAATTCCACCACGCTACAGGAGCACATACTTCAGTCACACATTTACAGGTGGATATACAGCAGGTTATTATTCATATATATGGGCAGAGGTGCTGGATAGCGATGCTTATCAGGCATTTGTAGAAACTGGTGATATTTTCAATAAAGATGTAGCAACAAAATTCAGAAAGGAGATATTAGAAAGAGCCGGACAAGATGAGGCGATGACACTTTATGTGAATTTCCGTGGCAAAGAACCAGGAATTGATCCTTTGTTAAAAAACCGAGGACTTAAATAGAACGAAATAATCAATTTTATTAAAAGGGCGAAAGTAATGTTTCTCCCTTTTTTTTTATATTTGCAACATAAGCACTAATATTGGTAAGCAATGGTAATTAATGCCCAGAATATTCTCCTTGTGGGTTCAATTCTTCTCTTTATAAGTATCATTGCAAGTAAGGGTGCTCATCGTTTTGGAGTTCCTGTAATGCTTCTTTTCCTAGGTGTAGGTATGATATTTGGAAGCGATGGAGTTGGCATTCAATTTAACAGTGCTGCAACAGCACAATTTGTGGGTATTATTGCTTTATGCTTTATTCTCTTCTCGGGAGGGATGGATACTAAATTTCAGGACATTAAACCCATTATAGCGCCTGGTATTATGTTGTCATCTCTAGGCGTGTTGCTTACAACAATAATAACGGGAGTAGTTATCTTTTATATTACAGGACTGGTAACAAAATTTGTTACGTTGACACTAGCTGAATCTATGCTTTTGGCAGCAATTTTATCTTCTACCGATTCAGCTTCAGTATTTTCAATACTTCGTTCAAAGGGTTTGAAACTCAAACAAAATATTAGCCCTCTTCTGGAGTTGGAGAGTGGCAGTAATGACCCCATGGCATACATGATCACTCTGCTATTAATTGGAGTTGTTCAGGCTGGCGAAATGGACACGACTAAATTTATCTTTAGTTTTATTACACAATTAGGAATTGGTGCAATGAGCGGGTACTTTTTGGGTAAGATATTTATCTTCATTATCAAACTGATAAAACTGCCAAGAAAATCTCAGTTTCATATTTTTTTGTTTGTATCTGTGTTTTTTGCCTACTCGTTTACTGAGAAATTACATGGAAACGGATTTCTTGCAGTATATATTGTCGGATTAATGATTGGAAACAGTAATATAAAACAGGATAAATCGGCAACATATTTTTTTGATAGCATTGCCTGGCTCTGTCAGCTTGTAATGTTCCTTGCTCTGGGACTTCTCGTAAATCCCAGTGAACTTCTGCCTGTGGCTTTGATTGGACTTTTAATCTCCATTGTAATGATAACAATTTCAAGACCCACTGCTGTATTCATTTCATTATTACCATTCAAGTCGCTTACGAACAATGCAAAACTCTATATTTCCTGGGTAGGATTAAAAGGTGCCGTTCCTATTATTTTTGCTACATACCCTCTGGTTGCAGGACTTGAAAATTCACGTCTGATGTTTAATATTGTCTTTTTTACAACAATAATTTCGCTGATAATTCAAGGGACAACAGTGAACATTGCAGCTCAGAAGTTAAAGCTAGATTCACAGTAAAACACTATATTTGCAAACAATATTAACCAAAACAAATGAACGACTTCTGGCAAACGATTGGTACGCTTATCGTCGATTTTAGCAACTGGATATGGGGGATGCCCCTTTTTATTCTTTTAATAGGAGGAGGCCTTGGATTTCTGATATATTCGGGATTCGTCCCTTTCAGATACTATGGCAGAGCACTCCGATCCTTAAAAACCAAGGAGGATAATGCTCCTGGTCAGATAAGTTCTTTTGAAGCACTGACAAGTGCAATTGCTGCGACTGTTGGTATGGGAAATATTTCCGGAGTAGCCGTAGCTATTTCAATGGGGGGACCCGGTACAATTTTCTGGATGTGGGTAAGCGCCATTGTAGGTATGGCCACTAAATTTTTTGAGGGGAGTTTGACAATAATGTATAAAGGAAAGGACTCTGCCGGAGAAGTTCAGGGAGGACCAATGTACATGATTACGGAGGGATTGGGTAAAAAATGGAAGCCGTTTGCGATATTCTTCTCAATATTCGGGCTTATTGGTACTTTATGTCTAATGCAGGCAAATCAGCTTACAGAGGCCTTGGTAACAGTTTTTGTTCTTCCAATGGGTATAGAGAGCACTTTTTTTGTAAAATTTGTTATCGGGATTTTAATTTGCCTTATCGTTTCTGTAGTAGTATTGGGTGGAATTCAAAGAATATCAAAGGTGTCAGCAAAACTTGTTCCTGCTATGGTTGCTTTCTACTTTTTGCTGGTTGCATATATAATTATTACAAATCTACCGGTGGTTCCGGATGTTTTTGCTTCAATATTCTCACAGGCTTTTGAGTTTAAAGCCGGATTAGGCGGGCTGGCCGGCTCTGCAATTGTTATTGGAGCCAGAAGAGCAGCGTTTGTAAATGAAGCAGGCGTTGGTACAGCCTCTATGATGCACGGGGCTTCAAAAAACACGGAACCCATAAGAGAAGGTCTGGTGGCAATGATTGGACCTTCAATTGATTCCGGATTGGTTTGCACACTTACAGCTTTGGCCATACTTATAAATGGGCAGTATGAGGTTACTCAGCTTCAGGGAATTCAGATGGCTTTAAATTCATTTCAGTTATCTATTCCGGGAGTTGGACACTATCTTCTTATGTTAATGGCAATCGTATTTGCATTTTCTACGATGTTTTCTTATTCCTACTACGGAGTAAAGTGTACGAATTTCCTGTTTGGTGCAAAATATGCCCATTATTACAACTATTTCTTTCTTATAATGTTGGTAGTAGGAGCGGTTATCACTCTTGACGTTGTAGTTGGCGTAATTGACAGTGCCTACGCATTAATGGCAATACCAACTATGATTACACTAATAATACTGGCACCGAACGTTAAAAGAGAGATGAAGAAATATTTTTCAAAAAAAGAGATTAAATGAACCCTGAACAAATAATAATAAACAAGTTACATGAGGCTGTCTTGTCACTATATGGCATAAAACTGGCAGAGAGTTTTTTTCAGACACAGACAACAAGAAAGGAATTTGAAGGAGATATTACAGCAGTGATGTTCCCCCTTCTGAAAATTTCCAAAAAATCACCGGAGGAGACAGGTAAAGAGATTGGGAATTATATCTTAAGCAACAATTCAGAGATAGAATCATTCAATGTCGTAAAAGGTTTTCTTAATCTGAAGTTTTCAAGTAGTTTCTGGATAGAAATATTTAAAACAATAGCTGCCGCCAACGATTATGGACAGGCTCCCCCTACCGGAAGATGCGTCATGGTGGAATTCTCTTCGCCAAATACAAATAAGCCTTTGCATCTTGGTCATATTAGGAATAACCTTCTTGGCTGTTCAGTTGCAAAATTGCTGGAGGCAAATGGACATAATGTTATTACAGTCAATCTTGTAAATGACAGGGGAATCCATATTTGCAAATCAATGCTTGCATGGCAGAAAGAGGCAAATGGAGAGACACCTGTAACCTCAGGAATGAAAGGTGACCATTTAGTAGGCAAATACTATGTAGCATTCAATAATACCCTGAAAAGAGAAGTTGAAGAGCTAAAGAATGGCGGGTTTACAGAAGAGGAGGCAGAAAAGAGTGCTCCAGCCCTTTTAGAAGCACAGGAAATGCTTGTAAAATGGGAAAATGGCGACAAAGATGTTGTTGGGTTATGGAAAATGATGAACTCATGGGTATATGAAGGATTTGATGTAACTTATAAAAAACTCGGAGTTTCATTCAATAAGACATATTACGAATCACAGACATATTTGTTAGGTAAGGCCTTGGTGAATGAAGGGTTGAAAAGTGGGGTATTCTATAAAAAAGAGAATGGCTCTGTATGGTGTGACTTAACGGGTGATGGTTTGGATGAAAAATTACTACTGCGGGCAGACGGAACGTCTGTATATATGACACAAGATCTTGGAACAGCTAATGAAAGATATTCGGAATATAAGTTTGACGAACACATTTATGTTGTCGGAAACGAACAGAATTATCACTTTCAGGTATTAAAACTGATTCTTAAAAAACTTGGTTTCAAGTGGTCTGATTCAATATATCATCTTTCATACGGGATGGTAGAATTGCCGCAAGGCAAAATGAAATCCAGAGAGGGGACCGTTGTTGATGCAGACGACTTGATTGATGGAATGATAGCAACAGCAAAAGAGACCTCGCTGGAACTCGGCAAATTGGAAAACATGTCTGTTGAAGACCAGAATCAACTTTTCGAAATGATTGGTTTAGGTGCTCTCAAATATTTCATTATTAAAGTTGATCCTAAAAAGACAATGCTTTTCGATCCGAAGGAATCAATTGATTTCAATGGTAACACAGGTCCTTTTATTCAGTATACACATGCCAGAATCAAATCAATTTTAAGAAAGGCAAAAGAACAAGATATTAAATTACAGTTGAATGGTTCGGACTTAAGTGATAAGGAGATTGAAATTATCAAGCTTCTCAACAACTTCCCTGAAAAAATAAGAGAAGGGGGGAAAGAACACTCTCCTGCAATAATTGCTAATTACGCATACGACCTGGCAAAGGAATTCAACCAATATTACCACGAAGTCTCTATCCTTAAGGAAGAAGATGATAAGGTACGTTCGCAAAGGCTTGTATTAATTGAATCAATAGCTAAAGTTTTATCGAAGGCAATGGGTATTCTTGGAATTACGCTGCCCGAGAGAATGTAAAATGGAGAACAAACCAAATCAGTTTATACCAACATCAAAAAAAGAGGTTGAATCACTTGGGTGGGATTATCTTGATGTAATACTCTTTTCGGGTGATGCATACATAGACCATCCCTCTTTTGGTACGGCTGTAATCGCCAGAATTCTGGAAAGAGAGGGATATCGGGTTGCAATTGTCCCCCAACCAAACTGGAGAGATGACTTGAGAGATTTTAAAAAACTTGGAGTTCCCCGATTGTTCTTTGGAGTGAATGCTGGTGTAATGGATTCCATGGTTAATCACTATACTGCCAACAAACGACTGAGAAGCAATGATGCATATACCCCTGATGGAAAGGCATCTCAAAGACCGGACTATGCTGTTACTGTATATACAAAAATACTTAAGAAACTTTATCCAGATGTGCCAGTAGTAATTGGTGGCATAGAGGCCTCTCTCAGAAGACTGACTCACTACGATTACTGGCAGGATTCACTTATGCCTTCTATTCTTGCCCATTCAGGAGCTGATATTCTGGTTTATGGAATGGGAGAAAAACCTATCGTGGAAATTGCAGGACTTTTATCTCAGGGAGCATCTTTGGAAGAGGTTAAAATGATTCCACAGATTGCATATATTGCAGATTACGAAGATAATGGCATAAAAGACAGAATTCTCTTGTACTCCTATGAAAAGTGTTTAAAAAACAAAATGGCATTTGTAGATAATTTTAATATAATTGAAAGAGAATCAAATTCATACATAGCAAAACATATTATTGAACCATATGAGGATAGATTCATACATGTCAATTCTCCGAATGAAATACCTACTATTGACGAGATTGACTCTTATTATGACCTTCCTTTTACAAAACTACCTCATCCAAGATATAAAGGAAAACATATACCTGCATATGAGATGATAAAATTTTCCATAAATACTCATCGTGGTTGTTTTGGATCATGTAGCTTCTGTACAATATCGGCACACCAGGGTAAATTGGTTCAATCACGTTCCATGCAATCAATTATCAAAGAGATCTCCGCTCTCACTCAGATGCAAGATTTTAAAGGATACATTTCTGATGTTGGAGGTCCTACTGCAAATATGTACGCAATGTCGGGAAAAGATATAGGAATATGCAAAAAATGCAAAAAAGATAGTTGCATATATCCAAAAATTTGTCCCAACCTTAATAAGACACATGATCAATTACTTGAACTATATAAAGAAATTGATAATATACCAGGTGTAAGAAAAGCATTTATCGGAAGTGGCATCCGATATGACCTGTTCTTAAATGAGAATGGATATCTTGATGAATCTGGCAGGAAATATTTATTTGAAATTATAGTCAATCATACATCAGGTAGATTAAAGGTTGCACCGGAACACACAGAAGAACATGTTCTAAAAGCAATGGGCAAGCCATCCTTTAAATCCTTCCTGTTTCTAAAGGAGGAATTTGAACGCATCAACAAAAATGAAGGACTTAAATTTCAATTAATTCCCTACTTTATATCAAGTCATCCGGGCTGTAAAATTTCAGATATGAAATCACTATCTCAGAATAGTGGTCTACAAGGAATAAATCTGGAGCAGGTTCAGGATTTTACACCTACCCCTATGACAAGATCATCAGTTGCTTTCTATACAGGATTTGACCCTAAGACCCTGAAAAGCATATATGTAGAGAATAACCCGCTAGGTAAGCAAAAACAAAAACAGTTTTTTTTCAATAAAAAGTGAAAAAAGGTAAATAATTTAAAAAAATTGCATTATAATTGCAGCCCAAAATCATTTTCAGAACAGATTTTACTTATGGAGAAGAAGACAAATACACAAAAGGAGAAAGTAATAACATCACCAAATAAAACCAAGCGCAGAGCCGTGATAAGCTATGCTAATCTTACACCGGAGCTTATGGCTGCTTTTAAGGAGAAATATCCTAAAGGTTATGCCGATTATATGGGTGATATATTCAAGGTTGACAAACCTGACGGTACTTTTTTTTATGCAATATCATTAGAGGTACCGGATGCAATCTATCTGGTCAAGATTGACGTTAAAATTGATGACTACGAGGATGCAGAGCAGGGATTGTTTGGCGGTGGAAGCAGTGATGATGATGGTGATGAGCCGGATGAATTTCCAGATGATGATACAGGATCTGCATTTTCTGAAGAAGAAGAATCAGACGAGTAGTAAGGGATTCATAAACAAATATGTGAGGCTGGGTTTTAATTCAGCCTTTTTTAGTACATTCGTCTTATTATAGTAATGTTTTGTATGAGGAGATCTGTTTTATATATTTCCCGATGGTTAAAAAGCCTGCCCGAGAGCAGGATGTTATTTTTTCTCTCCTTTTTTGTCGGCTTAAGCAGCGGACTCGCAGCTGTATTACTAAAAAAGTCTATTTACTTTTTCTCTTGGATATTAAAAGGGTGGCTAAATACTCCTGCTGAGAGTTTTCTGTATCTTCTTTATCCCGGTGCAGGGATGTTACTTTCTCTACTGCTAGTTAAATATGTGATTAAAGACAACATAGGACATGGTGTAACAAAAGTTCTGTATGCAGTGGCCAAGAATGACTCAAAAATAAAAAAACATAATATCTGGTCTTCAATTGCAGCAAGTTCAGTAACAATCGGATTCGGAGGCTCAGTAGGGGCAGAGGCTCCTATTGTATACACAGGCGCTGCAATCGGCTCAAATCTTGCAAAAACTCTTGGATTATCCTACAAGCATATGACAATCCTCCTTGGATGCGGAGCTGCAGGAGCCATAGCCGGAATATTCAAGGCTCCACTGGCCGGCATACTTTTTACATTGGAGATTCTTATGTTTAATATATCAGTCACATCAATAGTCCCGTTACTGATATCTGCCGTTACCGCTGCCTCTGTCTCTTTTTTCTTTTTGGGTGATACAGTGGTGTTTACTAATAGCATTGAACAATTTAAAATGGGGAACATACCGTACTACATAGTTCTAGGAATGGTATGTGGGTTTATCTCCTTATATTTCATAAGAGCGACACTTTTTCTGGAAGACAAGATAAACGGAATTGCAAACCAATTTAAAAGATGGCTGATTTCAGCCCTCGGACTAGGATTATTGATATTTCTCTTTCCTCCTTTATACGGAGAAGGATACGATTCATTGACAGCATTATTGAATAATGACGTAAGGGAGGCAATTGGGACATCTGTTTTTTCAGATTTGTTTTCCAACCCATGGGCCATACCTATTTTCTTTTTTCTGGTTGTTCTGTTAAAAGTATTCGCGATGTCTCTTACAAATGCCGGAGGTGGAGTAGGAGGAACATTTGGCCCGACACTTGTGATTGGAGGTATAATGGGATTTGTATTGAGCAGGGTTCTAAATCTGTCTGGTATCCACAATGTTCCAGAAGCTAATTTTGCTCTTGTTGGTATGGCTGGACTTATGGCAGGTGTTATGCAGGCACCTCTTACTGCTATATTTCTGATTGCAGAAATTACAGGTGGTTATGTTTTACTTATGCCATTGATTATTACATCCGTTGTATCCTTTGCCACTATCAGAACATTTGAGACATATTCTATTTACACAAAGAGAATTGCAAAACAAGGTGATCTTCTGACACATGACAGTGACAAGGCAGTCCTTACTCTTTTAAGAACCTCTGACCTTGTTGAAAATGACTTTGCCTCCATTCATCCAGATAAATTTCTGGCAGATCTTGTAAACATTGTTTCTCATTCAAAACGCAATTTGTTCCCTGTTGTTGATGAATCGGGTAAACTTCACGGCATTATATCACTTGATGATATACGTCACCTAATGTTTGACAGGGAGCAATATGACAATCTTGAAGTGTCTGTTATTATGAAAGACCCTCCTGATGTTGTATATGACGGTGAGAAAATGGATTCGGTAATGAGAAAATTTGAAAAGAGTGAAGCCTGGAACCTTCCGGTTCTGGACAAAAATGGCAAATACAAAGGATTTGTTTCTAAGTCAAAAATATTTTCTGCTTATAGAGAGCAATTACAACAAGTATCGCATGAATAAACTTTACATCGATTTCATCAGCAATAATCTGGGAGTATTCCCGTGGCAGGTAGAGCACTGCATAGAGCTTTTTGAAGATGGTTCAACAATTCCATTTGTTTCGAGATACAGGAAAGAGAGAACAGGTGGGCTTGATGAGGTTCAGGTAACAGAAATAAAACATTATTTCCAGAAATTTGATGAACTGGAAAAGAGAAAATCAGCAGTATTAAAGAGCATTGGCGAGCAAGAAAAATTGACAGTTGAGTTGGAAAATGAGATAGAATCCTGCCTTGACTCCAATAAGCTTGAAGATATTTACCTTCCTTTCAAACCAAAACGAAAAACAAAAGCAAGTATTGCAAAAGCTAAGGGTCTGGAACCATTGGCTGAGAAAATCTTCAAACTCGCTTTGAGGGATTGCCGGGCCGAAGCAGAATCGTTTATTAATGATAATGTAAAAGATACAGAGGATGCTCTTTCCGGAGCAAGAGAAATAATTGCTGAATGGATTAGCGAAACGCCAAAAATAAGGGAAGATCTTAGAAACGAATATCTTAAAAAAGCAAGAATATCATCCAAATCACAAAAAGGAAATGAGGAGGAGGATGCTAGCAAGTACAAAAACTACTTTGATTTTACAGGTAGTATCAGCAATATTCCATCTCACAGGCTGCTTGCAATTCTAAGAGGTGTAAAGGAGGGACAGCTTTCTGTCAAACTGGAGATAGATACAGATTATTCGCAAAATATTATTAAAAGAAGGGTAATACCAAATGGAAATGTGGTAAGCAAGAGTAATCTTGAACAGATGGAAATGGCAATAGAGGATTCATACAAAAGGTTGCTTAATCCTTCAATAGAGAACGAGACACTTCGAATAGCAAAGGAAAGAGCCGATTTGGAATCAGTTAAGGTATTCGGAGAAAATCTAACCGCCCTTCTGCTTGCTCCTCCTATTGGACAGAAAAGAGTATTGGCACTTGATCCTGGATTCAGAACAGGATGCAAGTTGGTTTGTCTTGATTCTCAAGGTGCACTTCTTCACAACGACACAATTTTTCCTCACCCTCCCGTCAATGATAAGATAAACGCTATCAAGAAAATATCAAATCTTGTTGAATCATATAAAATTGAAATCATTGCCATTGGTGACGGAACAGCGAGCAGAGAGACTGAGGCATTCATAAAAAAAGTCCCTTTGCCAAAGGGAATACAGGTTTTCTCTGTGAGCGAAGATGGTGCATCCATTTACTCAGCATCTCCGGTTGCCAGGGAGGAGTTTCCGAATTACGACGTCACTGTGAGAGGTGCCGTTTCAATCGGAAGAAGGGTAATGGACCCACTTGCAGAACTTGTGAAGATAGATCCAAAGTCATTAGGGGTGGGACAGTATCAGCATGATATTGACCAATCTCTGCTTAAGGATATGTTGGACAACACAGTTGTCAGTTGCGTTAATAGGGTAGGGGTCAACCTTAATACAGCAAGTAAGCATCTTTTAAGCTATGTGTCAGGAATTGGTCCATCAATAGCTCAGAATATAGTCGATTACAGAAACGAAAAAGGAGCTTTTAAATCAAGGCTGGAATTATTGAAGGTCAAAAGACTGGGAGGAAAGGTTTTTGAACAATGTGCAGGTTTCCTAAGGATACCCGACGCAATTAATCCACTAGACAACTCTGCCGTTCATCCTGAAAGATATGAGCTTGTCGAAAAAATGGCTAAAGACATTAACCGTTCGGTTTCGGAGATTATCAAAGAGGAGTCTAAAAGGAATGAACTTGATATAAAAAAATACGTATCCCAAGATGTTGGGTTGCCTACTTTGAACGACATAATTGAAGAGCTGGCTAAGCCCGGGAGAGATCCAAGACAAACACCAAAGGTTCTTGAGTTTGCCTCAGATGTCCAGACTATAGAAGATCTTAAAATTGGAATGGTTGTTCCTGGAATAGTGACTAACATAACGAACTTTGGAGCGTTTGTAGATATCGGAATCAAACAAGACGGACTTATTCACATATCTCAGATGGCAGATAAATACATTTCTAATCCATCGGAAGTAGTTAAACTACAGCAACATGTTAGCGTCAGAGTGATTGAAGTTGATTTGATAAGGGGGCGGGTTCAGTTAAGTCTTAAACAGGGGTAGGGTAAATAGTTCCGCTATTTTTGCCTTTGTGCAATGATTACTCCAGCTACTACAATTACGATCCCGATTATTTTCCGTACTGTTAGCCCTTCTTCGCCAAGCATGAATGCTCCAAAAGCAGAAACTACAGGAACCAAAGTTGTGAAAATATTTGTCCTGGCAACTCCTAATGATTTTATTGAATTTATAAAGAGAATAAAAGCAAGGGAAGAGCAGAGTGCAGCCAGAAACAATAACGGTTTTAAAATTTCCATATTGTACAGATTCTCTATTGAAAAGGTACTAGAATCAAAATAGATGAAAAGTGGCAGAAAGAATATAGCGCCTAAAAGATGCTGATATGTAACAATCGTATAACTGTTATATTTATAGGCAAGTTGCTTTACTACCACAGAATAACCCACCGCAGCAAAGACTGCAACAAAAAGCAAGAGAATTCCTATTGTATGCGAAACTTGCAACCCTCCCTTTTCAAAAACAACCAGCAAAATACCCGGAAGAGTAATACCAATCCCAAAAATATTGAATCCTGTAATTTTTTCACTGTAGAAAATTCTCCCTGCAATAAGAGCAAAAATGGGTATAGTAGAAATAATTATAGCTCCCAGTGTAGGTGAGTTTACGATTTTTAGCCCGATGGTCTCGCCAATAAAATAGATAAAAGGTTCTAGCGAGACAAGAAGTAAAAACCATCCCCAGTCCTTTTTTGATATTTTCTGCAACTTTCGGGCTACTAATGATACTGACAGTAATATTACAGCTGCGAAAGACATTCTGAAAAAAACCAGAGAAAAGACTGGGAAATTTTGCTGAAGCAGAGAATTTGTCCAAATGAAAGAAAACCCCCAAAGAAATACTGCAGTGCAAATTGATAAGTATACAAACAGAGAGGGGCTATTTTTCATAATTAAAGCTTAGTTTCATTCCTCCTTTAAGACCCGTTAGGGCTCCCTCCTTCACAACCTGAACCCCATTGACAAAAGTGTGAATTATTGAGGAACTGAATGAATGGTCATTAAAAGGAGACCACCCACAGCGGTATGCCGGATATTTAGTAGTTCTGTCGTCAATCTTGTTTGGGTCAAAAATTAATATATCGGCAAAGTATCCTGGTCTTAAGAAACCTCTATCGGCAATTTTAAAATTATTTGCAGGTGAGTGTGCCATTCTATCAACTATATCAAATTCCGAAAAGTGTCCAGCTTTATGCAAATCCCACATAATTTGAAAACTATGTTGTATAAGAGGCAGTCCGGAAGGAGTGTTCATGTAATTACGGCTTTTCTCTTCAAGTGTGTGGGGAGCATGATCTGTCGCCACAACCTTTATGACTCCCTCTTTAACAGCTCTAATAATTGCTTCTTTGTCGCTTTGCTCCTTTATTGAGGGATTACATTTCATTTTACCTCCAAGTGATGAATAAGAAGCACTATCCAAAAGCATATAGTGTACACAAACTTCACCTGTAATTCCAGAATTTATTCTCTGTGCTTCACGAATAAGTTCAATTTCCTCTGCGGTACTTATATGTAGTATATGTAACCTTGAATTATGCTTGAGTGCAAGATTTATCGCTTTTTTTGTAGATAATATACAGGCTTCCCTGCTTCTTATATTTTTGTGCTCCTCAAATGGTATGTCCTCACCATATTTAACGACGGCATCTGCCAGATTTCTCTGAATCACAGATTCTTCCTCACAATGTGTAGCTATAAGAAGAGGCGATTCCGAAAATATGCGCTCAAGGGATTCAGGGTTGTCTACAAGTAAATTACCTGTAGAAGAACCCATAAATACTTTTAAACCACATATTTCACTTGGATTGGCATCTTTAAACTCGTTGTAGTTGTCATTATTGGCACCTAAATAGAAAGACCAGTTTGCGTACGAAGATTCCGATGCTATCTTGTTTTTTGTCTCAAGGGCGATTTTAGACGTTGCAGGAGGGTTGTTGTTAGGCATATCCATATAAGATGTCACACCCCCAAGAACAGCTGCGGCACTCTCGCTCTCTATGCAACCTTTGTAGGTATTTCCCGGTTCTCTGAAATGAACCTGATCATCAATAATGCCTGGAACCACTATGAGATCTTCTGCATTTATTATTTCGTCAGCATAGGGTAGCTCATCCGTCTCACCATATATATGGGAGATTCTGTCATTGACAAGAAAGAGGCTACCTGTAAATGATAACCCCTCATTAATAATTCTACCGTTTTTTATAAGTATTGACATAGGTTATCTTGGTCTTATTTTTCTGAATTTCATTTTTAGTACACCCCAAAATGCCTCGCCGAATATTCCGCTGCTCATTTTGGAAGTCCCTTCTGTTCTGTCTACGAATATTATTGGAACCTCTTTGACAATGTATCCCAGTTTGATTGTGTTATATTTCATTTCTATCTGGAATCCGTACCCTTTCATCCTTATATTCGATAAATCAATCTTCTCCAACACCTCTCTTTTATAGCACTTGAAGCCCGAAGTTGTGTCAAAAACATTAATGCCTAGAACTTTTCTTACATACATAGATGCATAATACGACATTATGACCCTTCCTATTGGCCAGTTGATAACACTTATTCCATTGCAATATCTTGATCCTATTGCCAGACCTGCTCCATCACGACATACATTGTAGAGCTTGGGTAAATCCAAAGGATTATGAGAAAAATCAGCATCCATCTCAAATATGTAGTCATACTTATGATCTATTGACCAGTTGAACCCTGTCATATATGCAGTTCCTAAACCGAGTTTGCCTTTTCGCTCGATAAGAAACAATGATTCAGGAAAATCGTTTTGGAGGGTTTTGACAATATCTGCGGTTCCATCAGGAGAACCATCATCTACAATAAGAATATGAAAGCCCTCCTCAATCGAAAAAATTGTCCTTACTATCTTCTCAATATTCTCCTTCTCGTTATAAGTGGGGATTATTACTATCTTATTTGATGTCATCTTCTTTTTTTAAATGTCCGGCAAATTTATAAATAATTCTTCAATATAATCAGCTCTTTAACCTTAATGGTAATTAGTCTTATCCATAAATATACCATTATAGGAAACACTACAATAACCAGCTTGTTATATACGTATGCAGATCCGAAGTCAAAGTAAAGGATGGAAAATATAGATCTGGTAATTCCACAACCATAGCATTCTGTCCCGAAAATGTTCTTTATAAGACAGAATGTGAAATCATTATCAAATATATAACGCTTTGGAATCAAGTAGAGGGAAAAAGGCAAGATAGCCAAAAGAGCAATATACAATTTATAGATAATGATAGATTGCCTAAGGCTTCTGCTTGTTAACAACCACCTTACCATAACCATCCCTGAAGTTGCCAACCACAATCAGAATGAAATCTATCAAAGTCCATAAACCACAACCACCGAGTGTCAATAGTTGTACTATACCTATACCTATACTCTTTGTATAGAATCTGTGGATACCAAAGGTCCCCAGAAAAAGACAAAGCAACAAGGTTGTCAGCCAGTCAAATTCAGAATGGTTGCTTGTATTGATTAGTCCGACTCCACACCGGATACATATTCCGGCATCGGGAGAAGTTTCTGCTTTACAGTTCGGGCAATACCTATTACCTGCTAATGGAGGAGTTCCACAGGCGACACACATGACCGCCTTTTCTGAAACCTCGTTCCCGCAATTTCTACAATACATATTAATATTTGTTTGGTTTTAAACAAAGTTATAAATTGATTGTAAATAATTCCACTTTATAAGCTAAAAAATTTGGTAGAGAAGATTAAATATTTACCTTTGCACCCCGCTAAAGAGAGTATTTTGACATAACAAAGGTTTTTGAAAATAAATCATCAAAAAATCTTAATTTTTTCAACAATAAATTTGTTAAATTAAAAAAGATGTTTACCTTTGCACTCCCCAAACGAACAAAGGCTTTCAGGAGCTTTTACTAGGGCGGAGTTCTTTGAAAATTTGGAAGACAAGTACAACTTAAAAAGTACAATAAAGAGTAGAGCGTTAATTTCTTTTTGGAATTAAATATAGAGTAATAGGACAGACTAAACATTTAAAATTTTTACAATGAAGAGTTTGATCCTGGCTCAGGATGAACGCTAGCGGCAGGCTTAACACATGCAAGTCGAGGGGCAGCGAGGGTAGCAATACCTGTCGGCGACCGGCGCAAGGGTGCGTAACGCGTGAGCAACATGCCCGTATCAGGGGGATAATCCAGGGAAACTTGGTCTAATACCCCATAGTAATTTTTGTAGGCATCTATGGAAATTTAAAGCTTTGGTGGATACGGATTGGCTCGCGTGACATTAGCTAGATGGTAAGGTAACGGCTTACCATGGCTACGATGTCTAGGGGTTCTGAGAGGAAGATCCCCCACACTGGAACTGAGAC
>Ga0074195_1001094_pt1 | contig 41888 bp, 42 predicted proteins | sample EPASupsiteHSE623_FD_64525 | JGI IMG/M metagenome (GOLD analysis project Ga0074195, IMG submission 64525) | Bioremediated contaminated groundwater from EPA Superfund site, New Mexico - Sample HSE6-23 | ecosystem: Environmental > Aquatic > Deep subsurface > Groundwater > Contaminated ...
ATGATCGTCCGCAAACCTCTCAAGCCTGCCAATTGCAACTGACTCACCCTTCTTAGCCAAGATGCAGTGTTTTTCGCATTGCTCTTCCTGCGGACACACTCGACCGCAGACAGCAGGTAGACTACTGTATTCCTTAATTGAACTAATAGCGGCATCCATATCACGTTCTTTGATGTGCTTAATAAATGCCGGAATATCAATTTCTACCGGACAACCTTTACGGCAAAGCGGGTTTTTACAGTTAAGACAGCGTTCCGCTTCAGCAAGAGCATCTTCTTCGTTATATCCAAGTGCAACCTCTTGAAAATTCTTACCACGCGCCTTTGGGTCTTGCTCAGGCATTCTACGTTTTTCTAATGACCTTGACATTTACATCCCCCTTTCCCGTGATTGTCACAGTGTTCGGAATGCTTTTTTTCATGAGGCAAATACATACGCTGACGAGATATCAATGCATCAAAGTCTACCTTGTGGGCATCAAATTCCGGTCCGTCTACACAAGCAAACTTTGTTTCATCGCCAACCGATACGCGGCATCCGCCGCACATGCCTGTGCCATCCACCATAATAGGGTTAAGGCTAACAACGGTGTGAATACCATACTTTCTTGTAGTTTCGGCCACATTTCGCATCATAATTACCGGACCGATAGCCATAACAAGGTCGATCTTAACACCCGACTCGATTAGCTGTTTAAGAGGATCAGTGACAAACCCTTTTTGTCCTTTAGAACCGTCATCTGTCGTTATATACAACTCATCACTTACTGCAGCCATTTCATCTTCATATATTAAAATATCTTTATTACGCGCTCCGATAATAGATATAACATTGTTTCCCGCCTGTTTCATTCCACGAGCTATTGGATAGATCGGGGCAATACCGATGCCTCCGCCAATACATACAACTGTTCCGAAATTTTCAATATGCGTCTCTTTACCTAACGGTCCAACCAAGTCTAGCAGGCTATCGCCTTCATTTAACTCGCCAAGCTGCTTAGTAGTAGCTCCCACTTCTTGAAATATAATTGTTACTGTTCCCTTGTCACGGTTAAAATCGGCAATAGTTAATGGAACTCGTTCACCGTCTTCATCAATACGCAGAATGACAAATTCACCTGGCTTAGCCTTTTTGGCAATCCTTGGCGCGTCCATTTCAAAAAGCTTAACATTGGGCGCTAATTCTCGTTTTACGAGGATCTTGTACATAGTCATCCTCCCCTTTATAGATTAAATATTCTCTGCAAATATTCAGCCGCATTCATTCGAATCGGCATAAAATAAAGATTCGACTCTGTTTTTCGAGCAAATTCTAAGGCCTGTCTGGCAAAGTCTATGTTCCAGTCTATTGTGGCATTAAAGCATGCCGGGAAAACAGCTTTATTTTTAGTTTCCCAATAACCAACTGATTTTTCCGTAATTACTGGAGAAATTCCCCAAAAAACCTCTGTATCCTGCAGCTGCTCGGCATAAATGTCCATGAATCGCAAATCAAAAAAGGGCTGCGTAAAAAATCCGTCTGCGCCTGCGTCAACTTTACGTCTCACATACTCCATCTCTGTCCTTATACCGTCACGATACTGATCAATTCCGGCATAAACCTTTATATCAGGCAGTTCCTTCTTGAACTTTCTGATAATATCCACACTTGTTGATGGGTATATCTTGCGATTCATATCCTGGGGTGGATCACCTGTTAGGACAACAACTTCTCTTATATTATTCTCTCTAAGGCTCTCCACCATCGGAAGAGGTTTGCGATAATCTATATCTATAGCCCGAATATGGGGAATAGAATTCTTATTAAAACGGTTCACTACCGAGCACCCTTCCCAGCTTCTGAGATCAAATCTAAGCAAGTCAGGAATATTTACGCTATCAATAATAGGAAACCTTTCATTAACTACAGCTAGTTCAGCTGCTAGAAAATCAATATCCCGTGGCACTAATTCTATTGAAATTCTTGTCATCAATTACCTCCGACTTGGAACAACGGTATATCTGCTTAGAATAAACCCGTTATTTTTCCGTTATTATCAATATCCATCTTCTCGGCAGCAGGCCTTTTAGGCAAGCCTGGCATTGTCATGATATCACCTGTAATAGCCACAAGAAAGCCAGCGCCTGCAGCAACACGGATTTCACGGACAGTAATTGTAAAGCCTTGCGGTTTGCCAAGCTTAGTCATATCATCACTTAATGAATACTGAGTTTTTGCCATGCAAATCGGCGTTTTATCGTAACCCAATTCGGTTAGTTCCTTGATAGTTTTTTCAACTGCCGGCGTATAGTTCACGCCATCAGCTCCATAGATTTCAGAAGCAATAGCCGCTATTTTGTCTTTAATCGGAGCCTTTTCGTCGTAGATAAACTTAAAGTTGCTTGGCTTTTCTATTGCATTAAGAACCTTTTCAGCAAGGTCCACTCCGCCTGCGCCGCCCTTCGCCCAAACCTCAGAAAGGGAAACTTCGGCTCCCATAGCACGGCAGCGATCGCCTACAAAATCTAATTCTGCCTTGGTATCAGTTGGGAATGCATTAATAGCAACAACTGCCGGCAAGCCAAACTTGCCCATGTTTTCAATATGCTTAGCAAGATTGTCCATACCCTTATCTAAAGCCGACATATTTTCACCTGATAACTCAGTCTTTGGCACACCGCCATGCATTTTAAGCGCTCTGACAGTTGCTACAATAACAACAGCATCCGGTTTAATTTCGGCAAAGCGACATTTGATGTCCATGAATTTTTCTGCGCCAAGGTCGGCGCCAAAGCCTGCCTCAGTAACAACTATATCCGAAAGTTTTAAAGCAAACTTTGTCGCCATTACACTATTGCATCCGTGCGCAATATTAGCAAATGGTCCTCCATGAACAAAAGCCGGTGTTTTTTCTAAGGTCTGAACAAGATTTGGCTTTATTGCATCCTTGAAAAGAAGTGTTAATGCTCCCGTAACGTTTAAGTCCTCGGCAGTCACTGGCTTGTTGTCATATGTATATCCAACAATAATTTTACCAATACGCGCCTTCATATCGTCAAGACCACGCGCTAAACACAGTATTGCCATCATTTCCGAAGCAACAGTAATGTCAAAGCCGCTTTCTCGCGGCACACCATTAATCTTTCCGCCTAGACCGCAGATAACATTGCGCAGCGCCCGTTCATTCAAATCAAGTACCCGACGCCAGGTAATCCGACGCGGATCTATATTCAAATCGTTACCCTGGTGAATATGATTATCAAGGATAGCAGCTAGTAAATTATGCGCCGTAGTAATGGCATGAAAGTCACCCGTAAAATGCAAATTAATATCTTCCATCGGTACAACCTGAGCATAACCGCCACCCGCAGCTCCGCCTTTAATACCAAAACAAGGTCCTAATGAAGGCTCGCGAAGAGCAATTGCTGTCTTTTTATTCAGCCGTGTAAGCGCGTCACCTAGTCCAACAGTAGTTGTCGTCTTTCCTTCGCCAGCTGGTGTTGGGTTAATGGCTGTAACTAATACCAGCTTGCCATCTGGACGTGAACTTACTCTTTGCCATGTCTCCAACGATATTTTGGCTTTATATTTACCGTACAATTCCAGCTCATTTTCTGGGATACCAATTGCAGCAGCCACATCAGTAATTGGACTCATAACCGCTTCTTGGGCAATTTCTACATCACTCTTCATCGTACAGCCCCCTAATTAAATTCTTTCACTATTTTTGCCGCACATCGCCTGCGCAGCCTTAACTGTATTATGCAGAAGCATGGCGATAGTGAGCAGTCCTACCCCGCCAGGTACGGGCGTAATGGCTCCAGCCACTTCTTTCACTTGTTCAAAGTCCACATCGCCAACCAATTTTTTCTCGGCAATACGATTAATTCCAACATCAATAACTACTGCGCCGTGCTTAACCATGTCCTTGGTCACAAAACGCGGCTTACCAATAGCTGCCACAAGAATATCGGCTTGACGAGTGATCTCTGCCAGATTCTCGGTACGGGAGTGACATACCGTCACTGTCGCGTTGCGTGCTAAAAGCAAGTTAAACATAGGTTTGCCGACAATATTACTTCTACCTATAATTACTGCTCGCTTTCCGGAAATAGGAATTTGAGCAAGTTCAAGCATTTTTATACATCCGTGGGGAGTACAAGGAACAAGAAATTCTTCACCTATGCCAAGTTTACCAACATTTATGGGATGAAAACCATCGACATCCTTATCTGGATTAATGCGATTCATTATTTCCTTTTCATCTGCTTTAATATGACTGGGCAGAGGAAGCTGAACAAGTATGCCATGAATTATCTTGTCATTATTAAGCTGCTCAATCCTTTCCAGAAGTTCCTGTTTCGATACATTTTCAGGCAGACGGATTACTTCGGAATATATACCCAATTCTTCACAAGCCTTATGTTTGTTTGAAACATAAACCTTGGAAGCCGGATCTTCCCCCACTATTATTACTGCCAAGCCTGGGTTAATGCCATTAACTTCCCTCAGTACAGTTATTTCCGATTTTAAACTATCTTTTATCTGAGCTGCAAACACTTTTCCTTCAAGTATTCTAGCTGCCATAAAACCCCTCCGTTTATCGGTACTACTTCCAGATTAAGCTTATCAAGGTAAAAACAAATATCGCAATTCCGACTAAGCCATTACGCATAAAGTATTTTTGTGTTACCTTACTTAGATCCGAGCTGCTGACTATAGAGTGCTGATACACTAAGACAATCGCCGCCAATACAACGCCTATAAAATAAACCCATGATAGCTGAAAAATAAAGCCTACAGCAGCAAACATCGCTGCGCTTAAAAAGTGCATCATTTTAGTTAGGTTAAGAGCTCCCTGGACACCAAACCGTACTGGCATGGAATTCAAGTCATGGGCCTTATCAAACTCGACATCCTGGCATGCATAAATCACATCAAAACCTGCTATCCAAACGCCTACTGCCAAGCCCAACAATCCTATTCCGAGCGGCAGATAACCCTCAATGGCAATCCATGCGCCGATGGGGGCGATTGATAATGCAAGCCCCAGCACTAAATGACAAGTCCATGAGAACCGCTTCATATATGGGTATACTGCCAGTGGAATGACTGCCAGCGGAGCAAGCTTAAGAGCCAACGGATGAAGGTTAGCTGCAGCAACTAAGAATACGCCGAGGCTTAGAATGGTCAGCGCCACTGCTTCCCAGGTCTTGACTTCGCCTGTAACCATTGGACGTTTGGTAAACCGCGGATGAAGACGATCGTATTTTAAATCTATGAAATTATTCAGAGCCATAGCGGCGCTGCGCGCGCCTACCATAGCAAGTGTTATCCAAAAAAAATCGTGGCCGCTCGGAATTCCTCCGGCCGCCAAGACTGCGCCCATATATGCGAACGGCAAGGCAAACACCGAATGCGACAGAGCAATATTATCAAGATGCGCTTTCAGTTTACTCAAGGTTCAGTTCCTTCCACTTCTGATCTACTAGTTTCTTTACATCATCGGCCATTTCTATTTCATCAGGCCATTCACGAGTGTAGCCTTCTTCCAGCCATGCCTTTGTTGCATCAATACCAACCTTTGTTCCCCAATTCGGCATTGGTGAGGAATGGTCAAGAACATCGAGCGGTCCGTCTACCATAACAATATCGCGGCGGGCATCAATATTGTTATACACGCGCCACCAAACCTCGTTCATATCCTGAACATTAACATGAGAATCGACAACGATAATCATCTTAGTAAACATCATCTGCCCCATTCCCCAAAGAGCATGCATGACTTTCTTGGCATGTTGAGGAAAGCTTTTTTTGATGGATACTACCGCGCAATTATGAAAAACTCCTTCAAGCGGCAAATTCATATCAATAATCTCTGGAAGATGAGTCTTTAATACCGGCAGGAATATACGCTCTGTAGCTTTGGCTAAGAAGCAGTCTTCCATCGGTGGTTTACCGACAATTGTCGCAGGGTAAATTGGGTTCTTACGATGAGTAATACAAGTAATATGGAAAACCGGATATTGGTCAGCAAGCGAATAATAACCGGTATGATCGCCAAAGGGACCTTCCCGTCTGAGCTCGTCTATCTTAACATAGCCTTCGATAACTATTTCCGAGCCTGCCGGAACTTCAACATCAACTGTCTCACATTTGACCATTTCCACTGCTTTTTTGCGCAGGAAACCAGCAAACACCATTTCATCGATGTCACGCGGCAGCGGAGCAGTAGCAGCATATGTAAGCACAGGGTCGCCACCGATAGCAACAGCTACCTCTATGCGATCTTTTCCTAGTTCGCGATGCGCTCGATAATTGTCAGCTCCATTTTTATGGATATGCCAGTGCATACCCGTAGTTTGTCCGTCAAAAACTTGCATACGATACATACCGACATTACGTTTGCCATTTGCTGGATTCTTAGTAAAAACGAGCGGCAAGGTAATAAACCTGCCCGCATCGCCTGGCCAGCATTTTAGTATCGGAAATTTGTCCAAGGAGGGCTGATCTTTAATAATTACCTCTTTACAAGGCGCGTTTTTAACATATTTGGGAAAATTAATAGCACGTTTTGCTGTAGGCACGATTTTCAGCAAATCCAGCTTGTTCTGCAGCGAAATATATGGCAGTCGCAGAATCTCGCTAATCTCCTCTGCAATATCATCAATCTTTTCCACACCAAAGGCTAGAGCCATGCGTTCCATACTTCCGAACGCATTTGTTAATACTGGGATATCATAACCTTTAACATTTTCAAACAATAAGGCTACATTCTTATCCCCTGTCATTTTGGAGACTCGGTCAGTTATTTCTGTAATTTCAAGTTCACAGTCCACGCTCTGACTGATGCGTTTTAACCATCCGCGTTGTTCTAAAGCGTTAATAAATTCTCTTAAATCGTTAAATGCCAAGTTGGGTGCTCCTTTCACCAGTGGATCTATTATTATTATTATTTACGCAGTATATATTTTACAACCAAAATACTAATTTCATATAATACAAGCATTGGAATCGCTACCATTGACTGAGAAAATATATCAGGTGTAGGTGAAATCACTGCCCCTATTACAAAGGCTGAAACAATAACAAGCTTACGTTTAGCAATCAGAAAAGCAGAACCGATGACTCCCATTTTCGCCAAGACCAGTACGAACAACGGCAATTCGAAGATAAACCCAAAAGGCAATACAAAAGAAATTACAAATGACAAATACTGTCCAAGTGAAAACATTGGCTGAAGATCTTCGGTCGCAAATCCCATGAAAAACTTTATGCCTGCCGGAAGCACAAAGAAATATGAAAATGCCAGTCCTGCAAAAAAAAGCAGCACTGAAGATGGGATAAGGACTATTGCCGTACTTCGTTCCTGATTAGTTAACGCCGGTACGACAAAAGCCCAAGACTGATATAAAACTATCGGTAGCACTAATAAGAAACCGGCAAAAAAGGATACTTTCAAATATGTGAAAAAGGCTTCAGCAGGATTTAAATAATATAACTTTCCCGCTGGTAAGGTAATAAAGTGGACTAATTCCTGAGCATAGAAATATGCTCCCGTACTCCCGATAGCAATAGCGATTATTATAATAATCAACCGCCGTCGAAGCTCTTCTAAATGGTCAATGACTGACATCCCACCTACTTCGGCTTCCGTCTGTAGTTCTTCACTCTCGCTTTGGGTTGTAGTTTCAGACATTAAGCCGTCCTCACTTCTTCTCCAGTGTTTTATTCTCTTCAGTGATAACCTCGGCTTTCACAGCAACTTCTTTGGGAGCTTCACCATTGGTCGCTCTCCGGAATTCTTGCAGGCCTCTTCCAAGCGCTTTGCCAACTTCAGGAAGCTTACCTGGCCCAAAGACAACAAGAGCAATAACTAATATCAATACAAGTTCTGGCATGCTAAAGCTGAACATGTTCTCACATCCCTTTGCTTTTTATGTAATTATTATACCTTTGCACACTCAAAAAAACAACGATGCTGTACAAATATAGAGGAAAACTTAACTAGTGCCTGCTAAAACAGCTTTATCTGTTCATAAAATAACAAGGTGGCGGGTTTTACCCGCCACCTTGTTGGACCCAGTACTACTTATGGAAGCATCCAGTGCAGCACATTTGACTGCAGATATGTCATTAGGCCGATAATGATGATCATAGCAATACTGTGCGGTAATGCAAAACGGAATATAGTTGATTCTTCACCAACAAGACCAGTAGCAGCGGTAGCAACCGAAATACTTTGCGGAGAAATCATCTTGCCGCAAACGCCGCCGGTTGAGTTAGCCGCAACGGTAAGGTTCGGGTCAATACCAAGCTGCTGAGCAGCAGTCTTCTGCATCGAACCAAACAAAGCGTTTGAAGAGGTATCTGAACCAGTCAGGAATACACCCAACCAACCGAGTATCGGCGAGAAGAATGGGAACGCCGCGCCTGTTGAAGTAAAGGCAAGGCCTAGAGTGGAACTCATACCTGAATAGTTCATTATATAGGCCAGGCCAAGGATCATAGAAATTGTGCAAATCGGATATACAAGTAATTTTATAGTTTTACCGAAGCAAGCAACGGCTCTGCTAACACTGTAGTTAGGAATTATAAACAAGGAAAGCAGTCCCGATACAAATATAGCGGTACCTGCAGCCGACAGGAAGTTAATTCCATACGTAGCTGCGTATGGAGCATTCTTAGCCACAACCGGAGCTGTTCTGATAACAAGATTATGCAGACCAGGCCATTGAATAGGAGTCAAGCCGAGAGCCTTTTCCCATTGAATCAATAATGCCTTGAAGCCGATAAATTTGTCGTCGGCCCACAAGAACACGAGGACGGCTAAGATAATATACGGAGCCCATGCACGCAGTACTTCACTACCGGAATACTTGAGCTCAACTTTGCCAGTAGCAGATGGCTTTTCATCAGGGAAGTGCCAAACCTGGGAAGGTTTCCAGATTTTGAGGAAAACCAGAAGACCGATAATGGTTACAAACGCCGAAGTTATATCCGGCAGATAAACGCTAATATAGTTCGATGTGAAGAACTGTGTTGCTGCAAAGCATACACCAGCAACAATAACTGCCGGCAGAACTTCCATGGCGCGCTTCCAGCCGCACATCATGACAACAACCCATAGAGGAACGATTAATGACAGGAACGGCAGTTGACGACCAATGACCTTACTTAGTGTCATGGCTTCAATACCACTTACTTGTCCGAGTACCACAACAGGGATACCAATGGCACCAAAGGCAACTGGAGCAGTATTAGCTACAAGGCATATACCAGCTGCATAAACCGGGTTAAAGCCAAGTCCAACCAGCATTGCTGCGGTTATGGCAACAGGAGTACCAAAGCCGGCTGTACCCTCAATGAACGAGCCAAAAGCAAAAGCAATAAAGAGTGCTTGCAGACGACGGTCATCTGTTATTGAAGCCAGCGAGTTCTTTATGATTTCGAATTCTCCGGACTCAACCGTCATATTATAAACCCAGATCGCGGTTACTATAATCCAGACAATCGGGAAAATACCAACTAATGCGCCATTAAGAGTAGCGCTAATCGCTAGACCTGCAGGCATTCCGAAAACAAAAATAGCTATTAATACTGCCGAAAGCAATCCAAAGAAGGCAGCATTATGACCCTTTGAGCGCTTAATTCCTAGCATGTATAGTAGTATAAACAGTGGGATTGCGGCGATAAGTGCCGAAAGTCCTATGCTTCCTAAGGGACTATAATTTTGAAGCCACGTCATTACATATACACTCCCTATTTTTTAATATTAGAACATTAACCAAAAAACTTATAGCAACCTTTTAATTCTCCAAGCATCATCTCCCTCCGTGATCTGATTACTATAGAACTCTAGCCATAAAATCTAATGAGCCGCTGAAGTTACAAACTTACACCTCCTAATCGGATTGCGGCTTAGGCTAGCATGCCGATAGACGGCCTGCTTAATCGGCAAATTACTACTACCTAAAAAAGAGTCTTTACTGCAATAATTACTATTAAAAGTGCCCCTTAATACCACTATTTTTTTATATTCTGTATATTCATTCTTTCTGTCTATTTAGACTATTCTATAAATTATATGAAATTCCTCTAAATTTTACCATTTAAATTCATATTTTTGTATTATCTTTTAAATAGCAAGCATTCATATATGTCGTCACCAGAATACTCCCATATAGTACCTAATACTCTCTTATTATAACGTTTCATAATTTTCTGTATATTTATAATAAAAAAAGAACCACCCGTGGCAGCTCCAAAAACTCAAAGTTTCATAATAAAAGAAAGGCGGCAGCCTTTTAAGCTGCCGCTAAGTTAAATATCTAATTTATTTTATGGAAGCATCCAGTGCAGTATGCCCGACTGCAGATATGTCATTATTCCGATAAGGATGATCATTGCAATACTGTGTGGCAATGCAAAACGGAATATGGTTGATTCTTCACCAACTAGGCCAGTAGCAGCGGTAGCAACCGCAATACTTTGCGGAGAAATCATCTTGCCGCAGACGCCGCCTGACGAGTTAGCAGCTACAGTAAGGTTCGGGTCAATACCAAGCTGCTGAGCAGCTGTCTTTTGCATCGAGCCAAACAGAGCATTAGAGGAGGTATCTGAACCAGTCAGGAATACACCCAACCAACCGAGGAACGGCGAGAAGAATGGGAATGCCGCGCCAGTTGAAGTAAAGGCAAGGCCTAGGGTTGAGCTCATGCCTGAATAGTTCATTATATACGCCAGACCGAGTATCATCGCAATTGTGAAGATTGGGTAAACAAGTAGTTTGATAGTTTTGCCGAAGCAGGCAACAGCCCGGCTAATACTATAGTTTGGAATAATAAACAGGGAAAGCAGTCCGGCTACAAATATAGCAGTACCTGCAGCTGATAAGAAGTTGATCCCATATGTAGCTGCGTATGGAGCATTCTTAGCCACAACCGGAGCAGTTCTTACAACAAGGTTATGCAAACCAGGCCATTGAACGGAAGTCAAGCCCATAGCTTTTTCCGCGTTAATTAATACTGCCTTGAAGCCGATAAATTTGTCATCAGCCCACAAGAATACGAGAATTGCCAAAATAATATATGGCCCCCATGCACGCAGCACTTCAGCACCGGTATATTGCAGCTCAACTTTGCCAGTTGCTGATTCCTTTTCGTCAGGGAAGTGCCAAACCTTGGAAGGCTTCCAGATTTTGAGGAAAACCAAAAGACCGATAATGGTAACAAATGCGGATGTAATATCCGGAAGATATACACTAATATAGTTCGAAGTAAAGAACTGTGTTGCTGCAAAGCATACACCAGCTACAATTACTGCCGGCAGAACTTCCATTGCGCGCTTCCAGCCGCACATCATGACAACTACCCATAGAGGTACGATTACTGAAAGGAACGGCAATTGACGACCGATAACCTTACTTAATGTGAAGGGATCGATACCGCTTACTTGTCCAAGTACCACAACAGGTATACCGATGGCACCAAAAGCAACTGGTGCAGTGTTTGCTATAAGGCAGATACCAGCAGCATAGACCGGATTAAAGCCAAGTCCAACCAACATAGCAGCTGTTATAGCAACAGGAGTACCAAAACCAGCTGTACCTTCAATGAACGATCCGAATGCAAAAGCAATAAAAAGTGCTTGCAGGCGGCGGTCATCTGTTATTGAAGCCAATGAATTCTTTATGATTTCAAATTCTCCGGATTCAACCGTCATATTATAAACCCAGATTGCAGTTACTATAATCCAGACTATCGGGAAAATACCAACTAGTGCGCCATTAAGAGTAGCACTAATTGCTAAACCTGCAGGCATTTTAAAAACAAAAATAGCTATTAGGATTGCGGATAAAACTCCAAAAAAAGCCGCATTATGACCTTTTGAGCGCTTAATTCCCAGCATATATAGCAGGATAAACAGCGGAATTGCAGCAATAAGCGCCGAGAGTCCAATGCTTCCTAATGGACTATAGTCTTGAATCCAAGTCATTACGACACACTTCCTTTTTAAAATATTAAATTACCAATTAATGAAACCTAACAGATATATTCTGTTCAAGCATCATCTCCCTCACTGGTCTACAATCCTACAGAATTGCACACCAGAAAATTCAATGAAGCCGCTTATCTTGCGTCTTTCACCTCCCAAATTAAATTGCGGCTAGACTAGCATGCCGAATAGACGGCCTGCACATTAGCAATCGTGTACATTGTAAGACTATTGTAAATGTTTACAACAGTTTAAATGAATGAAATATATAGAATAATGCTATAAATAGTATCCTTCTATATATAAATGCAAATTCCTGCAATTTCCATATAAAATGTCGTAAATTATATTGTATTCAATAATATGGATCTAGTGGAAATATATGAAACTTATAAGTACATGACAGAGAAATAAAAAAAACTTACCTATTAGGTAAGTTTTTTAACTTAAATTTTAGTACTTGCGAAGACCAACAAAATCTGCGACTTCGAGAAGACATTCTCTAAGGCCAGAAGGAATAGATTGTGGCAATACACTGCGTGCTTCGCACAAGTAGTCGGCCACTCGCTGATACGAATATTCAACTGCAGCAGTATCATGAACTATCTTTAGACCCACTTTTACTGCCGCTTCAGTTGGAACGCGATTTAGAATTATCTCGCGAAGCTCACTCTTGCGCTCACTGTTTTTCAGTGCATAAATAACCGGTAATGTAACAATACCTTGCCTTAGATCGTTACCGGCAGGTTTTCCAATTTGTTCCGATGAAGCCGTAATGTCAAGGATATCATCCGTAATTTGAAATGCCATACCAATTGAATATCCAAACTTTTTTAAAGCTTCAACTTCAGCTTGGGAGAGATCAGCTGACATACCGCCTAATTCACAGCTTGCGGCAATAAAATCGGCGGTTTTTTTTGCAATACGAATAAGATACTGGTCTTCCGACTGATCAGGATCAAAGGTGTCTTGATCCTGTAATATCTCACCTTCGCACATTGAGCACATTACATCTGTCAATACCTTTAGCATATTATTATTGACATTAGTTGCAACAATTGAAAACGCTTTAGCAAGTAAAAAGTCTCCGGTTAGTACAGATGCATGATTATCCCAACGGGCATTTGCCGTTGGTTTACCGCGGCGCGTTGAAGCATTGTCAATAACATCATCATGTACTAATGTAGCCATATGAATAAGTTCAATAGCGGCTGCCATCGGCATGATTTGTGCTTCATTGACGGATTTACTTCTTGCGCATACCAAATACAAGGCTGGGCGCAAACGTTTGCCTCCAGCCTGTACTAAATGATCGCTTATGTTCTTAATTAATTCAACAGGGGAGTGTATTACAGAAAGCAGTTCAGCTTCTAACCTAGTAAGGTCACTTTCAATAATGTTAAACATTGTATTTTTATTCACTATGTTATCACCTACAAGACAAGTCTGACTCTATAATACACTATTTACCTGCTTAAAGTCTACCTATTTCTTTTTTTCTACACGAATTGCACAATCTGGACATACCATTTGGCATATACCGCAGACAATACACTTCTCCATATTAGCCTGAACTCGCGGGGTACCGTAGACCCCTAGATCTTCAGACCAGTCTATACATTTTACCGGACATTTCTCTATACATAAGCCGCAGCCTTTGCACAATCCAGAGTATACCGCCCAGATCCCTTTGGCATTATCATGCTTTGACGATTGCCAATCTACCTTTCCCATGATATCCCTCCTTTACATCGCGCTCTTTATGAGCTGATAGCCGCGTTCCAACGCCTTGAAGTTCATATCCCGCAACTTGGGATTTTCTTTAAACTTATGGCCTAGCTTTTCTTCAAGCGCATTCTTTATGCTATCAAGCGGAAGTACATCCGTAGCAGCTATTACAGCTCCTAGAATAATGATATTAAATACCCTTGGATGAAGTTCATTTTTAGCTATATCGTTAGCCGGAATGGCAATGACTCTTTTGACTTCAGGAATATCGTCAGGATTGACGCCCGGGCCTGGTTTATTAAAAGCACAGGTTTTAGGCTCACCTGCAATCATATCTTGCGGAAGGTCCTTATTAGGTTCATCCGAAACAGGACATGGGGGCGTAACATCAAAGTACTGCATTCCCACAATATTGTCATTAACTTCACCTGCAGCAACAAGCGAGTTATCATAGATATAGATTGTATTCGCGCCTGCGTGGCCGGTAGTACGCTGCACTGCCCTGGGACTAAGCGGAATAAGAATATCAGCTTCAATAAATTTGGGAGCGCCAATATGTCCATCACTGATCTGGACATAAGCTACCGAAACACCACCACGCTGCTCAACACCAAAATTCGGGATATATAGAGCATTTTTCCCTTCTTGGTTTGCTGCTTCTGCTAGTATTTCCGCAATTGACTGCACACCTTGACCGCCTTCTCCGGCCAATGCTATCTTAGTAACTTTTGCCATCCTTATCCCTCCTTCATTTCTTGCGGAACACGCAGTTCGCCTACTTTGAAATATTGGGCCATATCCTTTTCAACAAACTCCCAAGTTTGTTTGGCATTAGTCCGCCAGTTAGTCGGGCAACTTGATAAGCACTCAACAAATGATAAGCCCCGTCCAGCCATCTGGTTTTCCAGTGCCTTCTTAATAAAACCTTTAAGCTGCCTTGGATTTGAAATTGTTCCACGGGCCACATAAGCGCCCTCCGGAGCTACCTCAGCAACCATTTCCGGTCCTTTTGTCGGGGCACCGGTCTGTTCTATATCGCGTCCATAAGGACTGGTCTCAGTTTTCATACCTGGTAATGTTGTCGGCGCCATTTGGCCGCCCGTCATTCCATAATTGCAGTTATTGCACAGTATAATTGTGATTTTTTCATTTCGGACAGCGGAATTAAATAAATGCTGCGATCCGATTGCATATCCGCCGCCATCGCCCATATATGCTACACCGATAATATCTGAGTTTGCTCGCTTCATACCGGTAATTACCGGGGTAGTACGGCCATGATGAGTCTGGACTGTATCAATACTAAAGAAGTCCCAGGCTAAAAGAGAGCAACCGATGTCACAGCCAAATACCATCTGGTCTTTTATACCTAATTCATCGACTGCTTCACCAAGCACCTTTAATATTATACCGTGACCGCATCCTGGGCAGAACTTATGAGGTTTTGTTTCTTCGTTCCAGCTTGTAGGCATTGCTGGCTGCCAAATACCATTTTCCTTGAGCTCTTGCATGGTGGTCCCCCTTCCGCATCTTATAGTTTTTGACATTCCTGATATATTTCTTCACTAGTTATACCAACACCGGGTTTTAACAGTGTCTCAATTTTAATAGGGCTGCCGAATAAGTTGGTTTGAACCATTTTGAGAAGCTGTCCATAAGCTGACTCTGCAACAAATAGTTTTTTAGCATTCTTCATTGCATCCTTAAGCTGCTTTCCTGGGAATGGACGAACAGTAATCGGCCTAAAATAACCTACTTTTTTACCTTCTGCACGCAACTGCGTGTAAGCTCCTAAAGCAGCCCGCGAAACAATGCCGTGGGTTACGATTATTACATCTGCATCTTCACACCCTTGGGCATCCCATTCGACTAGCTCCTCTGCTGCTGCATCCCAGTCACGCTGATGTGCCATTACAATTTCGTAAAGCTCTTCTTCAGTATTGAAGGTATTGCGCAAATGCTTGAATTGGCCTGTTGGTTTCTTGGTATTTCCTATTATAGGCTCAGGCTTTACAAGCTCAATTCCCTTTTCTACGGGGTCATATATAGTTAAGGGCTCACGCATTTTGGCCTGATATCCGTCTCCTAGAACAAAGGTCGGAAACTTATATTTCCAAGCTGTATTAAAAGCCTTGATGGTATAATCAAACAAGTCTTGATGACCCGCTGTCGAATATACAATGCGATGTCCTTCGCCATTTCCTCCGAAGCAGGTTAAGGTTGTTTCTTGTTGCGCATAGATAACAGTTGCGGTAGACGGGCCACCACGCTGCTGGATGATATACACCATTGGCAAACGCATCATTTCAGCCATACCTGCTGATTCCTGCATCAGCACATTTCCAGGTCCCGCCGTGGCAGTAAATGATTTAGCTCCTGACAGCACACCGCCTAGCGAAGTAAATCCTGCAGAAATTTCATCCTCTGTTTGGAGAAACTTTTTGCCGTGTTTAGGAGCCAGTCTTGTCCAATAATGCATGATCTCATTTTGAGGAGTAATAGGGTATCCGTACATGATGTCAACTTTTGCCGCGACAGCGGCCCAGGCCACAACTTCATTGCCTGTCATAAACACTCTTTGTTCACCTTTTAGTGAAACTTCAGCCATAAAAGCACCTCCTGATGATTGTCCTAAACATAAAGGAGCGCAAAGCTCCTCTATTCATAAGTTACATCGATAGCATAACCAAATTTTGTTCTTATCATAATAAAAAGCTGCCTAAGGATAAATTAATTCCCCGAGCAGCTTCAAATAAAGAAATAAAAAAAGAGAGTGGTATATACCACTCTCTTTTAAACTATTTGTTTAAGGAATCATCCAGCTTAAGGTATAAGCTTGAGCATAAGTCATCAAGCAGACTGCCAAAGCAAGGATAAAGGAATGCATTACGGTAAAGCTGAACAATTCGCCTTCTTTACCTACCAAGCCAGTAGCTGCAGTTGCAACTGCGATACTTTGCGGTGAAATCATTTTACCTGTTACACCACCGGAGGAGTTAGCAGCTACAGTAAGGACTGGGTCAACGCCAACTTGCTGTGCAGTAACTGCCTGGAGGTTACTGAACAATGCGTTAGCAGATGTATCAGAACCTGTCAGGAACACGCCCAACCAGCCAAGAAGCGGAGCAAAGAACGGGAAGAATTTGCCAGTACCAGCAAGAAGCAGACCAAGTGTAGCGCTCATGCCGGAGTAGTTCATTACATAAGCAAGACCAAGTACGCAAGGGATAGTGATAAGAGGCTTTTTCAATTGCGCGAAGGTTTTGCCGAAGATTTGGAAGTATCTTGCAGGACCAACTCCAAGAACCAATGCAGATGTAATGCTCGCAAATAAGAGAGCAGTACCAGCGGCACTTAACCAGTTGATCTTGTAAAGAGCAGCCATCGGAGTAGCTTTCTTAACGATAGGAGCTACTTGAACAACTACTTTGTCAAGTCCAGGAACAAGAATTTTGATTGTTGCAGCATCAAGTAATGCAACAACAGGCTTCAGACCCCAGAGGATAACAAATACTGTAAGGATAATGAACGGCGACCAAGCTTTGAAGACTTGACCAGCAGTATACTTTGGAAGAGAAGCAGTAGAAGCTGCAGCCGCCTCATCAGCGAAACGCCAGATTTTAGCAGGCTTCCAATATTTGAGGAATACAGTAAGAGAAACAATAGCTGCGAGTGAGGAAAGAATATCGGGAAGTTCTGGTCCAAGGAAGTTAGAAGAGTACCACTGAAGACCAGCGAAAGATACACCTGCTACTAAGCAAGCAGGAAGAACTTCCATCGCGGATTTCCAGCCTGCCATAAGAACAACAAGCCAGATAGGAATGATTACGGAAAGGAATGGTAATTGACGACCAACCATTGCCGAAATCTTCATAGTGTCAAGGCCGCTGACCTGACCTGCAACGATGATAGGAATACCGATACCACCGAAAGCAACCGGAGCAGTGTTTGCAATCAAGCACAAGCCTGCTGCATAAAGCGGATTGAAACCAAGACCAACAAGCATACCTGCCGAAATAGCAACAGGTGTACCGAAACCAGCTGCGCCTTCAAGGAAAGCGCCGAAAGCAAAAGCTACTAGTAATGCTTGTAGACGACGGTCATCCGTGATTGTAGCAATGGAGTTTTTTACAATCTCGAACTGACCAGTTTCAACAGTCATATTGTAAATAAAAATTGCTGTAACAACAATCCAGAAAATTGGGAAGATACCATAGAATGCACCCATAACGGTTGCTGTGAGGGCAGTTCCTACAGGCATTTTATAAACAAGAATAGCTACCAGTACCGCGGAAACCATCGCTATAGCTCCAGCAACTTGGCCAGGAGCACGGCGGATAGCCAGCATATAGAAAATAATAATCATAGGAATTGCTGCTAATAATGCTGACAGTGCTAGATTGTTCATTGGATCATATATTTGCGTCCAAGTCAATGTATAAACACCCTTTCATTCTGTAATGTTTTCGACGTATAATGATTTTTAATTATACGTATTAGTACTAACTGCTTCATTCGTTGCTAAGTATTCCCTATGAAGTTAGAAAATATACCTGAACGAAGAATTTATTCATCACCTCTCTTGCTCCACCTATAGTTTAGGCAGGCAAACTAATTATTATTTCATTACACCCACTTTACCTAATATTACCATGCTCAGTGGAATTATTAGGTATTTATGGATGAATAAAATCACATGGAATAGAATATATAATTAAAAGCTATAAATCAGAATTTCGACATTTCATCTTAAAATCCTTTTTATATTATGACATTTTTCTAATAATTTTTTACTTTGTTACAAATTTTACGCTTTTCTAACAAAATAACTCATACTTGTCTTTTTCCATTCTTTGGTACTAAATAACATAGTGTATTGACATACGCCAGTAGCTTGAGCAAGTTCGGTAGCCATTGACCGGCACTCCTCCCGAGAATGACCATGAAGCATTATGTAAAAGTTATAGGGCCACTCCGGCTGTGGGATCCTTGAATAGCAGTGAGTAATCGCCGGATGGCGCATCATTATTTGGCCAACCTCTTCTAATCTTTCTGGAGGTACTACCCATGCACAAAGAGCATTTGCCGAGAAGCCCACTTCGCGGTGCTTTAGAACGGCGCCCATTTTTCGTATTTTACCTGATTGACGATAAGAACTTAACCTTTCAAGCAGTTCTTTTTCGCTAATACCTATGCGAGCAGCTATTTCCTTATAGGGCTCCGCAACAAGCGGAAATTCATCCTGCATGGCTGCTATAATTCTCTTATCCAACTCGTCGAGCATAAATTCACCCCCGCTAAGCTTCTTAACATATCTATAGATTAAACTGAACGCTAACCTTATACTTTTTATCAGCCGGCAGATTTATAAGGCTGCTTACTCCCTTGAGGTTTCTAATCTCCTCCAGAATTCCCTGTTGGATTTCAATTGTAGGCACAAGCAGTGTAAACCATAAATTAAAGCTGCCATCGCGTTCATAATTGTGTGTTACACCTTCGTAAGCATTGATAGCTTTTGCTACTTCTTCAACATAATCTTCTTCAACCTTGGCGGCTGCAAGCGTGCCAACGTATCCTAAGCTAGTGGAATCAAAAAAAGCACCGATTCGCCGAATAAAACCATGCTCTTTAAGATACTCTAGGCGTTCAATTACAGCATCCTCACCTACGCCTAACCTCTCAGCCAGTTCCGCGAAAGGACGGCTGGCAATCGGAAGACCAGTTTGCAAAATATTTAATAAGGCTTTATCAAACGATGTGAGCATAACATACCCCTGTCCTAATTTCAATAGTCCGGCCACCCAAATCTAAGACTCTAAAACCGATAGTCATAAGAACCTTATCGATTAAAGAAGGACAGCCTTAGCTGTCCTCTTTTGGCCTGATTCATTTTAACAAAATCTCACCAATAACGTCAAGTAATTCCTCCCGGCCAGTTCCTTTTGAAGATGAGTAAGGCAACAAGCAGTCAGCCGCCCTCATACCCAAACCCTTTCTAATGATTCCCACATGTTTAACCGCCGCCATACGGCTAATTTTATCCGCCTTTGTAGCAATAATCATTACCGGAAGATTATGCTCCACTAACCAACGATAAACAGCAATATCGCTAGCCATTGGAGGATGGCGGATATCAATCAGCTGAAAAATAAGTTTCAGCCGAGGGGACTTTTGTAAATATTCTTCAGAGAATTTGGCCCATTGCTGGCGATTGCTTTGACCAGTACGAGCATAACCGTACCCCGGCAGATCCACAAGAAAAAAATCTCTTCTTTCTTCTTCCTTCTTTGCAGTAAGAAAATAAAAATTGAGAGTCTGCGTTTTACCTGGCGTACTACTTATTCGGGCTAAGCCATGTCGTCTTGACAATGAATTTAGGAGCGATGACTTACCTACATTAGAACGCCCTATAAAGGCTATCTCACTTAGTTCTTCAGGCGGATACTGATCGGGCCGAACTGCCGACGCTACGTATCTAGCTGCTACAATACTTACCGAGCCCTTCTCAGACATTGGCTTTCACCAAAGCATACTCCAGAACTTCATCCATATGCTCAACTAACAAAAATTCTAAATTTCGTTTGACATTCGGCGGTATTTCATCGATATCCCGCTGATTCTCTTTAGGTAGAATGACTGTTTTTATACCTACCCGGTGAGCTGCAAGGACTTTTTCCTTTATTCCTCCAACCGGAAGTACCCTTCCACGAAGCGTAATCTCACCGGTCATAGCAATATCGTTTCTGACAGCTTTTCCGGTAAGCGCCGAAACCATAGCGGCAGCCATCGTAATACCTGCGGAAGGCCCATCTTTAGGAATAGCTCCTTCTGGAAGATGTATATGAATGTCATTTTTTTCATAAAATTCTTCGTCAATCCCAAGTTCTTTCGTACGTGTTCGTATATAAGTAAAGCCTGCTTGAGCCGATTCGCGCATAACTTCGCCTAGCTGACCGGTCAAGAGCAGTTTACCCTTGCCTTTCATTACTGAAACCTCAGTATGCAGCACCTCACCACCTACCTCAGTCCAAGCCAAACCTGTTGTAACACCTACTTGAGCAACACTTTCAGCCTGTCTACGCCGATACTTAGGGGCTCCCAGCAGGGTATGCAAGTTCTGTGCAGTTAGTTTAATGTTCGTACGTTTATTTTGGACAATCTGACGGGCAACTTTACGGCATAAACCAGCAATATTCCGTTCGAGATTACGAACTCCTGCTTCACGTGTATAGTCGCTGATTACCTTCTGCAATGTACCTTCGGAGAATACTATTTGCTTGTCCGAGAGGCCATGATCACGCATTTGTTTGGGAATAAGATAGCGCTTGGAGATTTGAATCTTTTCCTCTTCAGTATAGCCAGCAATACTTATTACCTCCATACGATCAAGCAGCGGACGGGGAATATTATGCATTACATTGGCTGTAACAACCCATAGAACATGAGATAGGTCAAAAGGCAGTTCTACGTAATGATCGCTGAACGTGTTATTTTGTTCCGGGTCTAGTACTTCGAGCAACGCCGCTGAAGGATCACCCCGGAAGTCTGCACTCATTTTATCAATCTCATCAAGAAGGAAGACAGGATTCTTTGAGTCTGCATTACGTATTCCCTGTATAATCCGTCCTGGCAGCGCGCCCACATAAGTACGGCGATGCCCGCGAATCTCAGCTTCGTCCCGTACCCCGCCAAGAGAAACGCGAACAAACTTGCGTCCCATTGATCGTGCTATTGAGCGGGCAAGTGAGGTTTTTCCAACCCCCGGCGGTCCGACCAGGCACAAAATAGGCCCTTTCATCTTTTCTGTCAGCTTGCGGATGGATAAATATTCCAATATCCGTTCTTTGACTTTTTCCAGGCCGTAGTGATCTTCATTTAGGATGTTTTCAGCAACTTCGATGTCAAGATTATCAGTAGTTTCTTCATCCCAAGGCAACGCCAATAACCAATCAAGATACGTTCGAATAACGGCGCTCTCAGCGGCCATAGGCGGCATCTTCTCTAAACGCTCAATTTCTTTGTTTACTTTGTCAGCAACCTCTTGCGGCAATTCAGCCTTATTCAGGCGTTCACGATACTCCTCCGCCTCGGCTGTTCGGTCATCTTTTTCCCCAAGCTCTTTTTGAATAGCTTTCAGCTGTTCACGTAAATAATATTCCTTTTGCGTCTTTTCCATTTGCTTACGCACACGGACATTTATTCTTTTTTCCAACTCGAGTATTTCCATCTCACGACCAAGGATTTCGCATAGCTTAGAAAGCCTCTCTTTTATATCAACTGCATCTAAGAGAGCCTGTTTGTCTTCGATCTTAAGTGCCAAATGACTGGCTATTAAATCAGTCAATCGTCCCGGTTCTTCGACTACTACAACCGACACAAGCGTTTCTGGCGGTATCTTCTTGCTTAACTTTACCCATTGTTCGAATTGATGTATGGCAGTTCGGGTCAAAGCCTCGATTTCAGGAGTTTTCACTTCGGCTTCATCGAATTCTTCTATTTCCACTTTATAAAACGGATCCATCTCAACATAGCTAAGAATTTCGGCACGATGGAGTCCTTCTACCAGCACTCTGATAGTACCACCCGGCAGTTTTAAAAGCTGTTTGATTTCAGCGACCGTGCCAAAGGTAAATACATCTTCTGGATTAGGCGCATCATTTTGAGCTTCTTTTTGCGTTGCAAGCATAATTTGGCGGTCATGTACCATTGATTCTTCCAAAGCGCTGATAGATTTTTCCCGGCCTACATCAAGATGGATAATCATATATGGAAAAACCAAAATGCCTCGGAGCGGCAATAGTGGGATTATACGTTTCTTTTTTGCCACGATATTTCGCCTCCTTCAGTTTTGCGTTGTTCACTATTATTTTCCACACCAGCTTTATAAATATTCTTACACCTGACGCAAAAATCCTTTAAAGAAAATGCCCGCCACACCTTATAACAAGCTTATTTTACCTTTGCGATGGAGAATAGCTAATGTTATAATATATTATGTTAACAAAATATTGTGCCAAGGAGGTAGCCTATGAGTTCAAATAAGAACAAGATAGCCATTGTGCTTATTACACTAATTATAACGCTAGTTGTCTTAGGAGGCGGGCAGCTTCTATGGCAGCGCTATAAAATTGATATACCTCTTACTAAAACTCTCCAGGGTATTGATGGGGTTGAGTCTGTTAATTGGGATAAATCCCCAAATGCTGATGGGAGTTTTAAAATTAGCATTTCGTTAACTAACGTGAAAAACCTGCAACAAACCTATCAAGCTATTAATACAGGTACTACTAGTATTCTAGGTTCAAAAAAGCCCCTTATAATAATTCATGATTCACGAACTCCAGAACTTGAACAGTTTTACTACACCGTTCATTACTATATCCAAGAAAGCATAGCTATCGGAAATTTCACAACAATGGCCGAACGAATTGAGCACAAGGCTGCTGCCCAGGGCGTAGATACTCAACTATTCGTAGATTCCGATAATATCTATCTAGGATTGACAAAGAATTCTGCCAATATGTATATAGTAATTTCTCGGCAGGCTAAGCAACCGGAGGTGAGGTAATGTACTATAAAGAAACTGGAATAGGCATAGGCATGGCACTATTCTTATTTTTGCTTTGGCAGGGAGTTAATATGCTGCCATTTATATTCTTCACAGCTTTTGTCGCCTCAATACTATATTTTAATAATATGCGTATGGGTGGTAAATCGTTTGCAGCCCCCAAGCAAGATAACAAAATAAAACTAGTAAATCTTGAAGATATCGGCGGACAGGATGTAGCAAAAAACGAACTTCGTGAAGCGCTTGAGTTTATAAATGACACTGAAATCATTAAAAAATTAGGGATAAGACCACTAAAGGGTATTTTATTAAACGGTCCTCCCGGTACTGGTAAAACACTTTTAGCCAAGGCTGCAGCTCAATTTACCAACTCTGCTTTTATCGCTGCGAGTGGTTCCGAATTCGTTGAAATGTATGTAGGTGTTGGCGCTCAAAGAATCCGCCGACTCTTTAAGCAGGCCAAAGATTTAGCAAAAAGTCAAAACAAAAACAGCGCCGTCATTTTTATAGATGAAATCGAGGTACTCGGCGGAAAGCGCGGCGAAGCTAATAGTCATATGGAACACGAGCAAACCCTCAATGAGCTTCTCGTTCAGATGGACGGACTTTCGACCGACGAAAGCATAAAAATACTGCTTATCGCAGCGACCAATCGTGCAGATATGCTAGATGCAGCACTACTACGACCTGGTCGTTTTGACAGGCAGGTCAAAGTAGATCTTCCTGATAAAAAAGGCCGTTTACAGATACTCGAGCTTCATACTAAGAATAAGCCTCTTGCAGCTGACGTTTGTCTTGAGGATATTGCATCTGATACGATGGGGTTCTCGGGTGCTCACCTCGAAAGCCTTGCTAACGAAGCAGCGATTTCGGCCCTACGCGACCAAAAAGATGAAATTACCAACCTTCACCTTAGGAGCGCAATTGATAAAGTAATCATGGGCGAGAAACTTGATCGCCTTCCATGTCCCGAAGAAAAACGTCGTATTGCTATTCATGAAATTGGGCACGCTCTCATAAGCGAGCTTGTTAAGCCAGGCTCCGTCGCTACCATTAATGTAACATCTCGCAGCAACGCACTAGGATATGTCAGACAGACGCAAGACAACGATTCCTATTTATACACTCTAGAGGAACTTAAAGCTAAAATTGCAGTAGCTTTGGCGGGGTCTATTGCCGAAGAAATTCACTTAGGAAATAGAAGTACAGGTGCATCTAATGATTTCAAACAAGCAACTGAGCTTGCTAAACAGATAATATTTGGCGGCATGTCGGATGTTGGTGTTGTTTCACCTGATAGTATACCTAAGGAATTACTGTATTCAACATTAAGCGCTATCCTTAAAGATGTTGAGGCTTATGTGCGCAGCTTATTATCAGCAAATTATGAAACATCAACTGAGATTCTATCGATTCTTCTAGATAAAGAATCACTTACAGGTAAAGAATTTCGCGAGTTATCTCAACAAATTAAGCCCTCATGATGAGGGCTTTTTTTTATGCAATTATGCTTTTTCTCGATCTCTGAACAAAAGGCCAATTGACCAGATGCCGGCCAGCCCAACCAGTGTGTATATAGCACGACTTAAGAAAGAATCTTGCCCGCCAAAAATTGTTGCTACAAGATCAAAATTGAATACTCCAACAAGCAGCCAATTAAGTGCTCCAACTATCACTAGCAACAAAGCCAATCTGTCCATTAGTTCACCTCCCCAATTGGACTCCTGCCGCAGCTAGAAGATCATTTTTATTAGTAACTACTTCCAAGTGTAGTGAATCAGCCGTCTTAAGTAAGGCATGCTCCAATGCTTCATCAATAGTCTCAACCCCGATAACTTCTATGCCGATATTTCGATATATCTCCTGCCAATTTTCCTTGGGGATAATAACGCGCTTTGCACCGGCTTGAATGGCTGCGTTTACTTTGGCACTTACGCCACCTACAGGCTTGACTAGGCCGCGTATAGAAATTTCGCCCGTCATAGCTACATAATTATCGATTGGTATTCCATGAACGGCAGAATATATTGCAACAGCTACCGTTGTTCCTGCTGAAGGACCGTCTACAGGCCCGCCGCCAGGAAAATTGACATGTATATCATATTTATGATAATCAATATCAAAATGGTTGGCTAATACTGTCTGCACATTATCTAATGATCCTTTAGCCATGCTTTTTCGTCTCATGGTGCGGCCAGGTGTACCGATTTCTTCCTCGTCGACGACACCAGTTACAGTAAGCCTGCCTGTGCCGTAAGCATTAGGGACGGCTGATACTTCTACTTCCATCATAGTTCCGATATTTGCACCATAGATAGCCAATCCATTGGCAAAGCCGACTTGGGGCTTAAGCGGCACTTTCTTTTCTGGACGAGGATTATACTGTCCAAAGTTAACCACCCACTCTACATCGGCGCACGTGATAGATTGACCATGATCATTTAATGCAGCTCCGGCAGCAATCTGGATAATATTTACGGCATCTCGCCCATTCATAGCATAGTTCTTGATAACATCTATAGCAGCGTCTTCTAGGGCAAATTTAATTTTCTTTCCGGCGTTGCAGGCTACGATACCAACCTCATCAGCCGATAACGGCCTAAAGAAAATCTCAACACAGCGTGAGCGAATAGCCGGCGGTATGTCTTGCGGAGTTCTAGTTGTCGCACCCACCAACCGAAAATCGGCTGGCAGCCCATTTTGGAATATATCATGTATATGACTTGGTATATTAGTGTCTTCACTATTGTAGTAAGAACTTTCTAGAAAAACCTTGCGGTCCTCTAAAACCTTCAGAAGCTTGTTCATTTGAACATGATGCAATTCGCCAATTTCATCGATAAAGAGTATGCCGCCATGAGCTTTGGTGACAGCACCTGCTTTAGGCTGTGGAATACCAGCCACCCCAAGAGGTCCGGCCCCCTGATAAATTGGATCATGCACAGTTCCAATGAGAGGATCGGCAATCCCGCGTTCATCAAAGCGCGCCGTGGTAGCATCCATTTCAATAAACTTCGCTGCCGTACTAAAAGGCGATAAAGGATTACGTTTGGCCTCATCCAAAATCAGCCTTGCTGCAGCTGTTTTACCTACCCCCGGCGGTCCATAAATTAAAACATGCTGCGGATTGGGACCACATAGTGCAGCTCGTAGTGCTTTCAACCCTTCTTCTTGACCAATTATTTCGGCAAAAGTGGTAGGACGAGTTTTTTCCGCCAGCGGCTCAGTCAAAGAGACCTCCCGCAATTTTTGAAGTTTGTCCATTTCTTTTTTCGATTCGCGCTCCACCGCCACACGATTGCCTTGTTGTGACCGCAGGAGATTGAGAAAATACATGCCGATAACAATGGCAAAGAAAAACTGGATCACTGTAATGATATTAACGGCATAATCCACTTAGTCACAAACCCTCCTTCCCCCGATTCTCAATTTGCCCACAAGCATGAATTTTTTTGGGCAAGGTATGATTTTAGTATGGGCATTGAAGGCTATTTTATCCTGGCAAAAAACGCCATGAACTACGATACTAGGTCGGAAATCCGCAAAAAAAAAGAAGCAAAGGAGATTATCTCCTTTGCTTACGCAGATTCTTCTTTTTTCTTAGCTTTTCTATCTACTGTAACCAAGACTGGTTCTTCGTTCGTCATAACAACATCTTTGGTTACTGTACATTTTACCACATCTGCTCTTGAAGGAACTTCGTACATTACATTACGCATAATTCCTTCAATAATAGCCCGTAGTCCCCTGGCTCCGGTATTACGTTTTAAAGCTTCGACAGCGATGGCCTTTAAGGCTTCCTCTTTAAATTCCAGCTGTACGTTATCAAGCTCCAAGAACTTCTGATACTGCTTAATAAGAGCGTTTTTCGGTTCCAGCAGGATTCTGATAAGCGCTTCTTCATCAAGGGCATCAAGAGTAACAATAACTGGCAGACGTCCGACAAACTCAGGGATCAGGCCGAATCTAAGCAAGTCCTCAGGTAAGATCTTTTTCAGGACTTCCCCGACCTTTTTCTTCTCTTTGCTTTGTACTTCAGCACCAAAGCCCATTGTTTTCTTGCCAGTACGTGTGCTGATTATCTTATCAATACCATCAAATGCGCCACCGCAGATAAATAGAATGTTAGTCGTATCTATCTGGATAAACTCCTGATGCGGGTGCTTGCGTCCGCCCTGAGGAGGAACACTTGCAACCGTGCCCTCAAGAATTTTAAGGAGAGCCTGCTGTACACCCTCACCTGATACATCGCGTGTGATAGACGGATTTTCAGACTTACGGGCAATCTTGTCAATCTCGTCAATATAAACTATACCTTTTTCGGCCTTTTCTACATCATAATCCGCAGCTTGGATGAGCTTTAAGAGTATGTTCTCAACATCTTCGCCCACATAACCAGCTTCGGTAAGTGAAGTAGCATCAGCAATAGCAAAAGGAACATTTAAAATTCTGGCAAGTGTCTGTGCTAACAACGTCTTGCCGCTTCCGGTTGGCCCGAGCATGACAATATTTGATTTCTGCAATTCAACATCGTCCATTTTATTTGCAAGATTGACTCGCTTGTAGTGGTTGTATACCGCTACAGCTAATGTCTTCTTGGCTTCATCCTGACCAATTACATATTGATCTAGGATGTCTTTTATTTCTTTAGGCTTAAGAATATCTTTGAGTTCTACATCAATATCTTCGTTAAGCTCTTCTTCAATTATCTCGTTGCATAATTCGATACATTCATCACAAATGTATACGCCAGGACCGGCAACCAGCTTTTTAACTTGTTCCTGCAGTTTACCGCAAAATGAGCACTTCAATTGACCCTTATCATCCCCAAATTTTAACATCATATCACCTCTCTATTTGGGATTATCTTTGCTGCGCTCACCTCGTACAACAACCGAGTCAATTAAGCCATAATCTTTGGCCTGTTCACTCGACATATAAAAATCACGTTCGGTGTCACGCTGAATGTTTTCCAGCGATTGGCCTGTATGACCAGCGAGAATTCCATTAAGAAGGCCACGCAAACGTAAGATTTCACGCGCATGGATCTCAATATCAGTAGCTTGCCCTTGAGCGCCCCCTAGCGGCTGATGAATCATGACTCGCGCATACGGAAGCGCATAGCGTTTTCCCTTGGCCCCAGCAGAAAGCAATACTGCAGCCATACTAGCTGCCATACCCAGACAAATAGTAGATACATCCGGTTTAATATACTGCATGGTATCATAAATAGCCAATCCCGCAGTAACCACACCACCTGGGCTATTGATATACAAATGAATGTCTTTATCTGGGTCTTCAGACTCTAAAAAGAGCAACTGAGCTATAATCAGATTAGCCACCGTATCATCAATTGGTCCACCGATGAATACAATTCGGTCTTTTAAAAGCCGTGAGAAGATATCATATGCTCTTTCACCGCGATTTGACTGTTCAACCACTATTGGCACAAAACTCATGGTAACCACCTCTGTTTAGTTTGGTCAGAGCAACTGCTTATGCTGACTTACGCTTTCTCAATGTTGTCGATGATAAACTGGGCTGCTTTCTTGCGCAGTACTGATTCAAGCAATGCTCCCATATGTCCTTGTTCACGAACGATTTTTTCAATCTCCTCAACTGGAGTACCGTATGCAGCAGCCATCGAGGAAATTTCAGTTTGAATATCTTCTGGAGTCACCTTTAACTCTTCAGCTTTTACAATTTCTTCGAGCACCAGATCAGTTTTAACATTGATAAGAGCAGCTTCACGATAGTTTTCGCGCAAACCACTCATATCAGTCTTAGTATATGCTAAATACTGATCAAGTTTCATACCGCGATTTTCTAGATTAATAGCCATGTCGTTAATCATATTGTCAATTCGGCTCTCAACCATAACGCTAGGGACATCCATTTCTGCACCTTCTACAACTTGCTTTACAGCCTCGTTGTGGAATTCACGTTCAGCTTTCTCCTCGGCAGCCTTTTCTAATTTATTCTTAAGATCTGCCTTTAATTCCTCAACAGTACCAAACTCACTAACGTCTTTGGCAAAGTCATCGTCTAATGCTGGAAGTTCCTTACGTTTTACATCTTGTACCTTAACTTTAAAAACAGCTTCCTTACCCGCTAAATCAGCAGCATGGTATTCTTGAGGGAAGGTGACTTTAACATCACATTCTTCGCCTGCTTTAACGCCAATAATCTGCTCTTCAAAGCCCGGTATGAAACTGCCAGAGCCGATTTGAAGCGGATAGCTTTTGCCAGCGCCGCCTTCGAATGCCACGCCATCAACAAATCCTTCAAAATCGATAATAGCAAAATCGCCGTCTTGAACAGCAGCACCTTCAGCAACTACCATTTTAGCATGGCGACTGCGGAGGCTTTCAAGCTCTTCATTTAGCTTTTCTTCTGTAACTTCATCAACCTTTTTCTCGATTTTGAGACCTTTATATTGTCCCATTTTCACTTCAGGCTTAGTAATTACAGTAGCTTTAAACACCATCGGCTTACCTTCTTCTAAGGCAACTACTTCAATCTCAGGTCTGCTAACAGGTTCAAGCTTTTGTTCATCAAGAGCTTTAGAGTAAGCTGCAGGAGCCATAAATTCGAAAGCTTCATCTAATAAGGCTTCCTTACCAATACGCATTTCAAGAACTTTGCGGGGGGCTTTTCCTTTGCGGAAGCCAGGAATATTAACTTTGTTAGCCAGTTTATGATACGCTTTGTCAAGCGCCTTTGCTACTTCTTCCTGTGGTACCTCAATCTGTAATACCACTTTATTTTTTTCTATTCTTTCTGCCGTTGTTTTCATTGATGCTATATCCTCCCTATGTAGTTCTACAAAAATAGTTATATCCTGCCTCCGCCAATAATAGCATTGCCATTTTTGGCAGAAATTTCACAGCTTTCCTAATTATTTTTTTAAAAATCAGGGTACACCAGCAGGTCATGCGATTAATGATACCATAATTGTATAACAAAAACAAGATATAAGCAAAAAACCCAGCAGTCCCCTGCTGGTTCTATTATACACTATGGAGCGGAAAACGAGATTCGAACTCGCGACCCTCGCCTTGGCAAGGCGATGCTCTACCACTGAGCTACTTCCGCATTTTATATCTTAATCTCTAGCACGATGTCTAGTATATACCGAACCGAGATACTTGTCAACCTATTTTATTAACAAGTCATACACACCCTACTGACGTTTCTCATATTATGTATCAAGCCCAGATAAGGAACCTCTTATCGAGGACTTAGCCAATCTTAATTCTCTTTACGGAAATGGAGTATTAGCTCGTCTTGCATCGGATAAAAGGGGGGAAGATTTTGTATTACCAACTACAAAAGCACTGCAGCCTTGTCGAAGGTGCTTCCAGAGGCGCAATATACGACCTTCAAACAGGCAAGGTTTACTCTATCAATCGCGGCGCATTGCAGCTGCTGATGGCCTGCCAGGAAAACACCCTGGAGGATTTGATTGATATTAGTTGCCCTGATAACCAGAAGTACTTAAAGTTCTTCGATGACCTTACCGCGAAAGGCGTTGGATCTCTCTATACCCAGCTCCCAGCAGAAAACAATAACAATATAACTCCCGAGACAGAGCCTGTCAAATTAGATTTTCTCTGGCTGGAACTAACCTCAAAATGCAACAACCGCTGTCTTCACTGTTACGGAACATGCGGCCCTATTACCGAAACAGATGACTCTGTTCCACATGAAAGATGGCTTAGCCTTATTGATGAAGCTCGTCAGGCAGGCGCAACTGCAATTCAGCTTATTGGCGGAGAGCCGTTAATGTATGATAACTGGCGAGAACTGGTGATTAAGGCAAAAGAAGCTGGTTTCGAGTTTATCGAAATTTTTACTAACGCAACCCTGGTTGATGATAAATGCGTAACTTTTTTCAAGGAATATGGCGTCAGCGTGGCTACAACTATTTATGCCGACTGCGCAGACGTTCATGATAAAGTTACATTGCATCACGGCAGTTTCGCCAAGACCACAGCTGCTATAGAAAAAATCCTTGCAGCTCAAATACCACTTCGCATAGCCTCGATTATCATGAAAGTTAACGAAAATGAGGCAGAAAAGATCATGCAGTTATGTCAAAACCTTGGAGTAGAAGTCACCCCCCCTGATGTTATAAGGCCAACAGGTCGCGGTGATGACCAGAATCTCATGCCTACTAATTACTCCAAGCCCCCAATCAAGCCCCCATTTTATACAGATGCCGAGTCTTTTGCTAAATCGAAACAATATCATAGCTGTCTTGCTGGAAAAATTGCCGTAACATCTACAGGTGAAGTAATTCCTTGTATATTTGCTAGAAATCAAGTGTGTGGAAACATATTATCACAATCCCTAGAGGAAGTACTTAGCGGGCGTCCATTAAAAGAATGTTGGGAGACGACCAAGGATCATATCGACAAATGCAAAGACTGCGAATTTCGATATGCTTGCAGTGATTGCCGTCCATTAGCCCAAGGAAGCGATCCTGAAAAAAACTGGCTTGCCCGCTCAACCGGCTGCTCATATAATCCGTATACCGGAAAATGGGAGGAATGAAGATTAATGTCAGAAGAAAGAAGATATAATAGACCAAAATGGGAAGCGCCCGAAATGGTTGAATGGGATGACAACCATGAGGATGACTATGACTATAACAACGAGAGGATTATAGGCTGTTATCCCACCGGCACTCCTTGCCAACCAAATTGTTCACCTACCTGCAATCCCGTCTGCGCGCCACCTGGCTGTAATCCAAGCTGCAATCCTTACTGCCGGCCATATTGCGCTCCAACTTGCCAGCCACGCTACTGCCGTCCACGTTGCCGTCCCTTCTGTTCACCAACTGCCTGCTATCCAAGATGCCGTCCACGCTTATGCAGCCCTAACTGCTTTCCGTATTAAATTTCATAAATACGCCAGCACTATGCTGGCGTATTTTGTTTTTCTGCCAAACCATTAAGAATCGCAGACTAACCCGCTAGTTCCCCGAATTCTATCACCTAGTAATTAGCAATAACCTAGATAAACATGTAATTTCTAGTGTAATGTATATAATATGGGCAATACTAACATCGGAGGTGATAGCATGGGTTTCAAAGATTTACCCGGCGGAAAAAGCAGCAATAAAAAGAGCTCGTCTACTGAATTTTCTAAAGAAATCTCACCGAATTCTAAAGATAAGGAATCCTCTAAATGCAAATAGGACAAATACTTGGTAATAAATAATAACAAAGTATTACCGACTAAAAAAGGAGGCCAATATGCCCTCCTTTTTTAGTTACTCAAGCAACCTTAAGGCTTCTTCTTCTTTTGGAATACGGATTCCGAGTAAAAGCACCGCATTAATACATACTGCTACCAGAGCCGTCATCCAAGCGTCGAATACTAGCGGCACACTCAATAACTCAAGCGTTACTGCAACATAGTTAGGATGAGATATAAATCTATATGGCCCGCAGCGAACAACCTTGCCACCCGGCACAACCAGTATTCTAGTATTCCAAAAAGTTCCCAAGCTTTTTATACACCAATAACGCAAGACCTCTGCCAGAATAAAAATTGCTATCCATATATACCAGTATCTATTCAACGAATCATACACCAAAGCTTCATATATCCATCCTAAAAGCCAACCTGTATGCAGAACAAAAAAAAGCGGATAATGATTTCGCCCAAATTCCTGCGCTCCCATTGCCAGCATCCGAGATTTATTACGAGCTGCAAGCATTAATTCTAGCAGCCTTTCTAAAACAATAAACCCGGCCAGGGTGATACAATAAATTGTCACCATTTGAATAACACCTGCTCGGCGCTGAATCCCGGCCCTAAAGCAAGCATTACGCCATAGTCATTTGTGATGCAATTAGCTTTCATATGTTCTTCAAGGACAAAAAACACTGAGGCGCTTGACATATTGCCGTAGTTCTCCAGTATATTTTCAGCATCTGATAGTTTTCCCGGTTCGAGACCAAGGCTCTCACTATATGCCGTTAGTACTTTAGCTCCCCCGGGATGCACTATATAATGCTGCAAATGGGTCTGATCTATTCCCCACTGAGTGCATGCTTCCGCTAATAATTCTGGCAAATGGTTCCTTATTATGCTCGGGATATCACGCGAAAAACGCACCTTAAGCCCACTTTCGACAACATCCCAGCCCATTATGTCTTCAGTATCTGGAAACAAAGTACTGTGGCTGGAAATAATTTCAGGACCACTACCACATGTGCCAATTACCACAGCTGCGGCTCCATCTGCAAAGATACTTGTTCCTACTAAATTTGATTTTGAAAAATCATTGCGCTGAAATGTAATACTGCAAAGTTCAACAACTACAAGTAAAATAACCCGGTCAGTAACAGCTTTAGCCAGTTCAGCCGCACGAGCTATACCTGTTACACCGCCTGCGCATCCGAGCCCCCAAACAGGCAGACGCAAGGCATGGAGAGATAATCCTAGGCGCTGTATCAGCTTGGCATCTAAAGTTGGTGTTGTAATTCCTGTTGATGTCACAAAAACAACGCCCCCTATGTCGGAAGCTAAGATTCCAGCCTTATCTATTGCCTTGGTCGATGCTGCATATGCTAATTCCAGCGCCGTTTTTTCAAATTGACAATTTGTTTCATTAAATGTGTGAGGCCGCGAGTACCATTCCAACGGGCAGGAAAAATACCGTTTTTTTATATTTCCATGCTCAAAGATAGACAGCATGCGCTCCAAGCCATGAAACTTCTTTTTAAACATCCCGGCTGCAAATTGACGTACTTCCTGCTGCTCTACACCATACTTTGGTACAGCCGTAGCTAAACCAAGAATCTTAGGACCTGACATTTTATCACCCCAAGCAAAGCTTTAACATCATCTTGTGAATTCTATGATACAGTATCCTTATATATTCGACTTTACTAGGATGTGGTATAAGTTCTAAAGCTAACAGTCTAAAATTGCCATAAAAATAACTGGCATCAAGCAAAAATGCTCAATGCCAGTCTTTGTAACCTAGTCTGCTGACTTTATTAATGCTTCTTTACAGATTGCCTCAGGATGTGAAATGTCATTCAGCGAAAAACCTTTGGCTTTCATTCTCGCAACTATCTGCTGAGCATCAGTCATTTCAGTAGAGTAATGAGGTACGGCTTCGTCAAATCTATCACGCAACTTCAAAGCGTAAACCTTCTCTGGTTTAACCTGCACGAACGCCCCTTGAGCTTTTTCCAAGTCTGCTTGTGACCCTAACCATTTTACCGTCATTTCCTCACTAAAGTGAATCAGGTGTGTAATCCATATGTATCCCATAACTTCAAGCGCAACCTTAATATCTAAATCGCGCCCCGGTTTCATTGCTAAAACGTCTTCGTTCATAACATCCCCCTATTCTTAACATAGCTTCCTTAGTGCATAATTATAGCATACAACATAATCCTGTGCCATAAAGGCAAACACATCATGTGGTATATTATTCCACAACGTGCTATAATTGGATTAATTTAGAGCTGGAGGTATTGGGCTATGAGAAACATAATAAAACTAACCTTTATCCTATTTGTTGCCCTCTTTATTTCAACCACCCAATCATCGGTCGAAGCGGCAGCCAATGAACAGGCGACTGCACCAAAGGCCAACATGACGGTAAAGGTCAACATTGATCAGCCAGAGATTTTTTGGAACTATACCTTTTTGACCAAAGATGCCAACCTCGGCAAACCCGCAAATATTAAATTGGCTTGGAGCGTAGGCGAAACTGGCGCTAAGGAAAAGACCGAAGTTGTCGTAAATGCTGGAAAATCCGCTGGGCAACTGACAATTGTCACTGAAAAAGGCGACTTAGTTAACATCCGAGTTTCGGTCTGCGACGCTAAAAATACTAAATTAGGTTATATAGGCTTGCAGGTTCGTAATAACGGCCAGACAGAGAGTGTTTCAATGTCACCTCCGGAATTTACCGAGCCAAACATTAACTGGGGAAACGTCTAAGGACCTAAAAAATATCACAGTTAAAAAGCACCAGATTAAGGTATCTGGTGCTTTTTTTTACAAGCAACTATTTAAAAGAAGCACCTTACTAACGCTCTCCACAATCGGTAAATCAGCTGGAGTAAAATCGTAATCATTTAGACTCTTACTATCCACCCATCTTGCATCATTATGAACATTCAGTTTTATTTCTCCGCCGATTATTTTAGCATAATAAGCGATAAGCTCAATTTCACCAGTATCATATTTATACATCGTTGCCGAGCAAAGACTATCTACAGCAATATTTAAGTTAAGTTCTTCCTTAATCTCACGCACCAGGCATACTTCCGGCGTCTCTCCAGTTTCTAACTTTCCGCCGGGGAACTCCCACTTAAGAGCTAGCTTATCATTAACAGCCCTTTGCGCAACAAGCACCTTGCCGTTCTCTATAATGACTGCCGCTGTTACTTTTTGCAGATTAACCCGCTCCTCAACCAAAATAATATTTTCATTATTTTGCTCTAGTAATTACTATCTTATAAAACAAAAGGCTTACAATCATTTGGCCTGTAAGCCTTTGTCTATGCCGCTTTTCGCACCGACCTTAAGTGAGATCTAACCTTCTAACTCATGGGTCAAACGGAAGTATGGACTAGCTTTCTTAGCTGCATCTACAGCCTCTAAGAATTCGGTTCTCGTGATACGGCGATCTAGTTTAGGATAGTGCTGTGCTTTGAATTCAGGAAAGAACTGATCCATAATGTTAATATATGACGTGGGCGAAACTTCTTTAGCGATAAATTCCATAACTTGCGCAGTTCCGGCAAGATTATCAGGCAAAACCAAGTGGCGAATAATCAAACCGCGATATGCAATCCCCCGTTCGTCAGTAACAAGATTGCCAACCTGCCGATGCATTTCTTTCACTGCTGTCTTTGTTACATCCCAGTAAGAAGAAACACATGATAATTGTTCACCTGTTTCAGACCTTGCATATTTAAAATCAGGCATATAAATATCTATGAGACCGCTGATACGTTCTAAGGTAGTCTTTTTATCATATCCGCTCGTATTATATACAAGGGGAATGTGGAGTCCATTCTCTGCCGCATAAGCCAAGGCTGCAACAATCTGAGAGACATAATGCGAGGGGCTGACCAAGTTAATATTGTGACAACCTGCCTTTTGCAACTCTAGCATTATATTTCCCAGGTCTTCAGGCGCTAGTTTATTACCTTTTTCATGGCTGATATCCCAGTTTTGGCAAAAAACGCAACCTAAATTGCAGTGGCTAAAAAAAATAGTACCCGAACCATGAGTGCCCACAAGGGGAGGCTCCTCACCAAAATGAGGCTCATATCCACCAATTTCTACATCCCAACCACCGTGGCAATACCCTAACTCTCCAGCACGTCTATTAACATGGCATTGATGCGGGCAGATTGTACAGTCTTCGAGTTCTGACATGAGTAATTCGGCAGTCTGCTTTAAGTTACCATTTTCCAAGCTTTTAAGATAACAAGGGTAACCGTTCATATTTAGCTACAGCCCCTTCATAAAAACATATTATCTCATACGAGTCTATATGTTGTGAACTTCGCAACAATATCAAAAATCAGATGAGTCGAAAATCCCAAGATTATTGATTACTTTGCTTATCATTACTAAAGTCTGATTTGGTTTTACGATTAACAAACAGTTGTCCCTTAGAGTCAATCCCGGCGTAGGTTACTTGGGATACATCGGCAATATTTTTATCGGCAAGTTGTTTTTCCAACCAAGCTTTCGAATGGTTTTGTTTAGACAAATTTCTCTCTATCACTACTCCATCCATAATGAGTTCCACTGGAAACGAAGGATCCGGTAAGTGAATATTAAAATCGCTTTTAGTTAAAGGCTGATAATCAGCCTTTTTTATTACGCTCAAATCACCTGTAGTTTCTAAGATAGCATATTGTACTTCGGCAGGATCTAACACGCCTTGTTGACGCAGATGTCCATTCAACTCATCTATATCGTACCGCAGCCCATGCATGTTTTCTTCAATAATTTTTCCGTTCTCTATCACAATTGTCGGGGAGCCGTCAATTAGTTTCCGGAGGGGACGGCTTTTTATTGTAACAAGTGATACCGAATAGGTAAGTGCCACAAATAGGACAAGGTCATAGTAATGGTTCCATACTTTATCGACATCTGCTGCTGCAATGTTAGCAGCGAGCGATCCAATTGTTATACCACTAACGTATTCATAGAATGTCAGTTGTCCGACCTGCGTTTTACCAAGAATTCGGGTGAATATTAGTAGACTTAAGAATACTAGCGCGGTCTGCCAAGTATCTCGAAAAAATTCCTGCCATTCCATATTACTTATCTCCCTTCATGCACCTGTACTTTATATAAGGTGCACAAAGTGCGATAAAGATATCCATCTGCTTTTAGGTAGGTTCCATAAATTAACAACTATTCATTGAATTAAACGTGATGATAATTCTAATAATACTTTGGTAAATGGAGGTAATGCACATGACAGTTGCTTCTAAGGTTAAACAAACTTTAGCTACTCTAAAAGGCAATCAGGGTACATTAAGATTATATTCGCTCCAGACGAGGGATGAAGAAACTAAGTTAGTTTACAACGAAGCGTTAGAAACTACAGGAATAATTATCGACGACCTGGAGAGAAGACTACAGACTTTAGAATATCAAGAGCCGCAATATAAAGGGAACTAGTCAGGAGGATCGAAAATGCAGGCATGGATACAGATATTACTTTCTTCAGTTACATTATTTTTTTTACTCCTCCTCCTAACCAGACTAATGGGAAAAAGAAATATCGCCAGAGTGACTCCTTTTAAGTTTGTAAGCTACATCGTAGCTGCAGTAATTGCTGCATTAATGTCCTTAAATCTAATCCCGAATCTTGCCTTCGGTTTTATTGCTCTTGGGGTTTGGGTAATACTTCCTATTGCATTGGATTACCTATCCCTAAAAAGCAAGTGGATTCATGAGCTTATAAACGGCAAGGAAACCGTACTAATTAAGCATGGCAAAATCATGGAAGAAAATCTTATGCAAACAAGACTGACGGGAGAGGAACTTCTGCGGGAACTCCGCTATAAAAATGCTTTTAATCTAGCTGATGTGGAATTTGCGGTAATGGAAGATACCGGAGACATAAATGTATTTTTGAAAGCCGATAAAAAGCCAGTATCCTCCCATGATTTAGGGATAAAAACAGCCCCGCTGGCCGAGCCGCAGACAGTCATACTTGATGGCAACATTTTAAACGAACCCTTGTCATCTTTGGGTTTTAACAGAGAATGGCTAGGTATCCAGTTAGAGACCATAGGAGTATCATTAGATAATGTCTTTATCGGACAAGTAGACTCGTCTGGTGATTTATACCTGGATTTGTTTGACGACACTCTACAACTACCCCAACCTAAGGTTAAGGAAATGTTATATGCAAATTTTGAAAAAATCCAGGCTGACCTCACGACCTTCGCGCTAGAGACCAATAATGAAGCAGCTAAGACGATGTATTCGAAGAATGCTAAAGAGCTCGACTATATTATGAGAAAGCTTAAGCCATATCTATTACGTTAGAAGGTGGATAATATTGTCAAGTATTAAAAGGAAGAACCTAACACCCGTACAGCAGCAATACCAGGACTTTGCTCGAGCTAGAGAGCCCCAGCGTCCCATAATAAGAAACTGTATTCGCGCTTTTATTACAGGAGGCACTATCTGTACTCTAGGCCAAGGCATACAGTTGTTTTTCATGACCTATTTCAATTTTGACGAAAAGACAGCAGGAGATCCAACTGTTGCGGTTCTGATTTTAATCTCGGTGACATTAACAAGCCTTGGATTATATGATCATATTGCACAATGGGGGGGCGCTGGAAGTGCCGTTCCGGTTACAGGATTTGCAAATACTATCGCATCAGCTTCGCTTGACCATAAAAGCGAAGGGCTTGTATTAGGTGTCGGAGGAAACATGTTTAAAATAGCAGGGCCAGTTATTGTGTTTGGCGTCTTTTCGGCTTTTATCGTTGCTATTATTAGTGTAATCATTACTTCGTTAGGTGGAGTGTAAATGCTGCAAGGTCATCAATCATGGATTTTTAAATCAAAGCCAGTAATTATTGGTTCCGCAGCTATCGGCGGACCTTTTGAGGCGCAAGGCAATCTTGCAAAAGATTTTGACCTGCTTCATGGCGATATATGGCTTGGACAAGACAGTTATGAGCAAGCAGAAAAAAAGTTTTTAGAACAAGCTTGTGAAACTGCGATTAAAAAAGCGGGGCTCAAAAAAGAAGATGTTCAGTTTTTCCTCAGCGGCGATCTGATTAACCAAATTATACCAAGCAGCTTTACCGCGCGTACTCTTGCTGTACCCTTTTTAGGCATCTATGGAGCATGCTCAAGTTCGATAGAGGGTCTTTCCTTAGCGTCTATGATTGTTGATAGCGGGTTTGCACAGAATGCACTTGTAGGTACATCCAGTCATAACGCAGCCTCTGAAAAGCAATACCGGTATCCTACCGAATATGGCGCACAGAAACCTCCCACAGCTCAATGGACTGTTACTGGAGCAGGAGCTGCCGTTGTTGCGCAGCAAGGTCAAGGACCACGTGTTGTATCTGCAACTATTGGACGCGTAATAGATATGGGACTTTCCGACCCTTTTAACATGGGAGCAGCTATGGCTCCGGCTGCAGTTGACACAATTGAAGCCCACTTTAGGGATCTGAACATAGATCCCTCACACTATGACCTCATTGCGACTGGAGACTTAGGTAAGGTAGGTCATCGAATTGCTGGAGATTTGCTCACAAAACATGGACTGAATATTCCTGTAGAAAAATTGACCGACTGCGGTATTTTAATGTACAAGGAAGATCAGCCAGTTTTCGCCGGAGGCAGCGGCTGTGCCTGTGTTGCTACAACAACCTTTGGACATCTTCTAAATCGTATGCGAAGACGGGAGCTGAAGCGGATGCTAATCATAGCCACAGGTGCTTTGCTCTCTCCGATGTCTTACCAACAAAAGGAAACGATACCATGTGTTGCTCACGCAGTAGCAATAGAAGTGTAAAATAGGAGGCTTACGGTTGGAAAAGTTTGTTTGGGCGTTTATCATTGGCGGAATGATATGTGTAATTGGACAACTCCTCATGGACGGACTGAAACTAACGCCTGCACATACGATGGTCACACTGGTCGTGTCTGGAGCTATTTTAGGAGGATTTGGCCTATATGACGATTTAATTAAATTCGCAGGTGCCGGAGCTTCAGTTCCGATAAGCAGCTTTGGGAATCAATTGGTAAAGGGGGCCCTCCAGGAGGCACAAAAAACCGGTCTTGTCGGCGTATTGACAGGTATTTTTAAAATTACCAGCGCAGGTATTTCAGCAGCAATTATCTTCGGATTTTTGTCAGCTTTAATATTTAAACCTAAAGGATAAAGTACTTCTTTAAGGAGGTGAATAATATGACAGTAGGTACTCAAATGACTCAGGCCATTGCAACTGTTCAAAATGCTGCAGCTACTATGAAAACATTTTCATTGGAGACTCAGGACCAGCAGGCAAAACAAACCTTTGAACAATTGGCAACGACCCTTGACAATGCAATTGAAACATTAAAGCAACGACAAAAGTACGTTGAGAAGCAGGAACCCCAGTACAAGCAATAGCTTAAATATACAGGTTTTCTAAGCAAAGCTGGAAATATGATTTTCAGCTTTTGCTTACATTTGAGCCTTTTCCGTTTTATCTAGCTTTTATCAATAAGTTGATTAACCATTTAAACTACCGGTTTATTATCCCACAGAAAACAGGGAGCAATACAGATTGCCAGCCTTCTAATAAAAAGTCAATATATTATTTCTAAATAAATAGCCAAGGGAGGTATTTTTCCTCCCTTGGCTATTACTCCTGATTATTTACTTTGCTTTCTGCTGTAGAACTCACGCGGCTATTGAGCTGTGCAATATGACGGTCCATGTCTTGGGACATTTGCTCATACATTGTCTGCGCACCTTGGTCGTCAGTGGATGTAGCAAATGCAGCGTACGTACCTTTTGCAGATTGAGCGGCAGCTAAAGCCTTTTCTAAGTCTTTTTTCACAGTCATAATACAGCCTCCAATTAGTAGTTTAATGGATCCTTACTATTCTTTTACAGAATGTATTGGATTATAAGTGGAAGGATATTACATCACAGCAGAAGCAGGGCCCTGACCATATTTGCAATGATCTGGCAACACTGTCTTGGAAAACAAAATTGCCGGGGGAAGCATAATCTAGGGAAACACTGACGAGAAAAATAGAAAGACACGCACGATTACGCTTACAAGATGCATGCGGCCAATGTATTAGCCATTATTCCTAACGTATGAAAAACACGTACAATCCCAAGAAATTGATTCTCACCTGCACAGCCTAGTTTCACCGTAAGGAAAAGACATTTTAAACGCAACTGCCGTCAAAAGTGCTGTCAATTCTTCCACAAACAAAAAAGACCTACAAGCATTAGCTTGTAAGCCTTTTTTGTTTGTGGTGCGGGAGACAGGAATTGAACCTGCACGCCGTAAAGCGCTAGATCCTAAGTCTAGTGCGTCTGCCAGTTCCGCCACTCCCGCATGTGTTATGTCGC
>Ga0074195_1001096_pt1 | contig 41812 bp, 48 predicted proteins | sample EPASupsiteHSE623_FD_64525 | JGI IMG/M metagenome (GOLD analysis project Ga0074195, IMG submission 64525) | Bioremediated contaminated groundwater from EPA Superfund site, New Mexico - Sample HSE6-23 | ecosystem: Environmental > Aquatic > Deep subsurface > Groundwater > Contaminated ...
CTTTAGGGGTAGTTTGGGAAGGTGTGCGGTTGGCGGAACTTTCAGTGAGCCTTGAGGCTCAGCCAAGTAACAAGCCCTTATAGGGCTAGAGCAAACCACCCGCTGAGCGGGTGGTCATGATTTGACTTCCTCCGGGTCGTGGCTGCCCGCCCCTGCTGTATACAAATAAAAAGCGGCACATATAATATTAGCGAAAAGGGGTGAGGTTTTTGGCCGGACAGATATCAATCGGCGCCAGCAAGCATATCGACGAAATCCGAGACAAACTCGACGCCGAGTTCCAGCTCCTGAAAGCGGAAGGATTCACCGTAAGCCTCGATGAAAACGAGATGGGGGAGTTTACATTCCTTGGCTGTAACCTGATCAACCCCGATGTCTACTCCCAATACACCCCGGAAGAGATAAACCTGATTTTCAGACATTACATTGGCAATGTTTTGTCCGAATTGATTATAACCGATTGGGAAAAGCACCTTATCAGCAAACTGGTCAAAGAACAGTACAACTACTTTAACGAAGATGAACGTCATCAAATCGCCTGCCGCGCATACCGCAACCTGAACCACGGTGAACTGAAAGAGTTTTCCGTCCACAGGCTCAACCGTAAGACCCGTGTGCTTCAGAAGATTCTGGAGTACCTTGACAAAAACAACGAACTGGTAATTGACGGTTTCGTAAAGTTCAGGTTAAAGGAGTATATGAGTGAACTCCAGGATGCGGTTGACACAGCTGTCGACGAGTTCCTGATGGAGAAAGAATACAACGAGTTCATCCGCCTGCTGCGGTATTTCGTGGAAATCCAGGAACCAAGAGTGACGCTGGTTCACGTTGTTATTAATTCAAACGGGGTTTTCCAACTATTTGACGGGGAAAACAAACCCGTAAACAGCGACTACCTGGACGGGTTTACCCTTGAGACCAATGAGGCCGAGATCAACTACGAAGATTTGCTGATCAGTGCCCTGATTTCCCTGGCACCGAAAATGATTATCCTGCACCTTTCGGGTGCGGTAGGGTTTTCCGAGGCAGTAACCACAATCAAAAAGGTGTTTGGCGGCAGGGTGACCACCTGCCCCGGCTGTGAAAAATACTCCCACTCCCAGCAGGGACAGCAGGACGGGTAACGAGTCCTATTTTTATCTCCGGGCGAAAGACTGATAACCCTTCCGGCGATTCTCATTCCCCTGATCAGCGCTCTCATCGGCTGGGTTACTAACGTGGTGGCCATCAAAACGTAAGGTTTCTAAAACCACGGACAAAACCTCATAAATGCCCTGCCCGTTTTTGGAACGGTCACATAAAAGGAACCCCGAAGGGTTCCCTTTATGATTTTCTTAGCAGCATTTAACTTCAGCGCGGGCCGGGGGTTCCTACCGACGGAATCGGGGTTGAAGTTCCCTCATTCAATTCGCGCACCACCAATCTGTCCTGCCGGCGTATATGGAAGGGATAGCATCAGGCTTCGCCCAGAAACAATGCTCAGCTCTTTGTTGATCATACCAGGGCACGCCAGCCCTGCTTCAAAATGCTCACATTTACCTGCCTGGGATCAGGTCCCTCGCGCTTTTCGACGATGCCGTTAAAAATAAAGGCGTCAAGGCCTTTCATTGACTCAACTATACCGCTGGCCACCTCGAATTCGGTGCAGTTGTCGTGCAGGATTTCCACCGGGTTGAAAGGTTCCCCCAGCCCTAATGCCTCAGCATAATCGCTATATAAGGCCCAAATGAGTTCCTCCTCTTCAACTGAGGGCATGACTACCGGAAGCCCAAAGTTTAACGCTTCCTGCCGGGGGATCATGTGGTTATGAGCGTACAGTTTTTCCGTCAGGTTGTTAACGATGTTCGTCAGGTTTTCCGGCTTATCCGGATGGCGGCGGAGGTTCAAAATCCGGTAGGCCAGCGAACGGATTAGTAGACGTAATGTAGCTGATACAGGTGGTCCCCCGGATTTCTTCCAGCCGGCTGATCAGTTTCACTCTCTCTTCTCGACCCATGACAACATTCCTTTCCCAAATCCTGTCCGGCCTTACCTATAGTATTTTGCCCACTTGAGAGATGGTTATTTAAATGCAATTTTTCCGGTATAACAGTGACGAAGGCCCAGACCTTCATCCCTCTGTTTTGCGCTGCCCACTATAATCATTTGACAAGGCCCACCCGCTAAAATATAATTAAATGAAAGGTAATGACGGGAACAATAGGGGTCTCAAGACCGCCAGAGAGGAAGGGCCGTTGGCTGAAAGCCCTTCTTGTCGCTTGAAACCGCCGAAGACCATCCCGGAACCGTCAACCGAAAGGCTTGTCACATCAAAGTGCCTGCCCGGTAGGCTTGAACGCCGGCCCCGTTAACGGCCGTTGATTTAAGGGAAAACCCGGTTTCCGCACAGGGTTTTCCGAATTAGGGTGGAACCACGGAACAGACCCGTCCCTAGCTGGGGGCGGGTTTATCTTTTAAAGCCTTACGGTAATATGTCAAGATCCAAAGTTCAAAATTTCTAAGCAAATTTTTGAAAAAAGGGTAGCAACCACTAAGCTTATACCCTGAGGCAAATGGGAAAAAGCAGCAAAAATGGAAGCATTAATTGTCAACTTAATTTAAGTAACCCTCCTCTGCCCCTGGGGCACGTATAGTTGGTTGCTGCGTAGCAGAGCATCAACCACACGCACGAGTTTTCGTGCGGTAAGAACTAAAGCACGGCGATGGTGGTGAGTGGTACTCTCTTTAAACTTCCGGTGATAAAACTCGGCAAACTTGGGATCACGGATACGAACACTGTTGGCGGCCAGTACAAAGTAACTGCGCAAGTAAGCATTCCCTGTTTTCGTAAGCGGCGTGTCATCGGCTTCAAACTCACCTGACTGGTGCTTCCGCCAGGTGAGGCCGGCATACTTGGCGAGAGCCGCCTCGTTATCGAACCGGTGGATGTCACCGATCTCGGCGATCAACCCGGCAGCGCATACAGGGCCGATGCCCGGCATCGACTGCAAAGTGTTCTTAAAGTGTGACAGCTCTTTCTCAATCGCCTTGTCAATACCTTTGACCTGCTGTTCCAGGGTGCGGATAGTCTGCAAGCTGGTGGCCAGGATCAGGTTCACCGGCTCCAGGAGGCTGCCGTGCAGCCTATAGGCGCAACTGGCGGCATGCTTCAGGGCCGTGGCTTCGGGATCGGAGAAATGACTCTTTCCCTTCTCCATCAGGATATCGATCAGTTCATCCAGCGGTCGTACCGCAATCTCTTCCGGAGAAAGGAACTCGGTCAGGATCGCCTCCGAGGCAGCCCCGAAGGTGTCGCTCAGCACCTTGTTCTGGCAGATGGTATTGAACTTGAAAAACAGGTTGGTCAGAAAGTAGTTCTTCTCCCGGGTGATGGTCTGGATCAGGTGGTGGCGGAAACGGGTCAACCTCTGCAGGGGTAGGTAGCGGAAGTCCACCTGGCAGCTTTCGGGTAGCCGCCCGAACCTGAGCCGGTCGGCGATCACCAGGCAATCGAACCAGTCATCCTTCGGAATATCGACGTATTGCTTTCTGAAGTTGGCTACCACCTTGGGATTGAAGACATACACCTGGGGGTGGAAGGGAACCAACGCAGGCTCACCGGCCAGATGCATCTGCAGGTGCCAGCCATAAACAGAGGTGGCCTCCAGGCCGATCCGCAGGGAATCAACATCATTGGCGCTGCAGATCTCTACCAGATACTTGACAAAAGATTCGGCTCCCGGATCGTCATTCTTGGCTCGGAGACGCTTGGCGATCTCCTCGCCCTCTACATCAAAGATCCGGGCCTTGAAATCTTTCAGGCTGACATCGATACCGACAAACAGTTTCATCTGTCTTCACCTCCTTCCATGTGAAGGAATTGTGTAAGATTATGCGGGGTCCCAGGCACCATAACCGGTCAACAGCCTCGCCGGAACCAACGCTTTCCCGTCAAGACCTTGCTCTATCCAACCTGCTACCATTGGACAGGATCTTGGCGGGTTGCGCAACTTACGTGTTAGGGGTGCAGGTTATGGGCTGGGGGTCAGGCTTTTTTAGAGGTAAAACCTCAAGGAGGAACATACCTACCCAGAACATAATCTCACGACTACATTTTGCCTGAGGCCCCGTCAAAAGTGAATACTCAATTTCCAGTTGTCAAAGAGCGTTTTTGATCCTTGTTGGGCTTTGTTTAGAGGTTGAATGATTAGGAGTTTCAAAAACTATTGTACGAGGAGGTAATAGGCTTGAAAGATTTAACCGGTAATGCCTGTGGTTGCTCTCAAGTAATAAATACTAATAATAGTTCGAGTTTGCTGTGAACCTTCCGCAAACTGCTGTAGCCCAATTCAAGACTCTGGAAAATCGGATGCCGTAGAGTCACAAAAAAGAGGTTTGGAAATTGAATTCATGTATATTGATTTGGATGTCTGCACCCGATGCCTTGGAACTGAAAGTAATTAGGAAGAGGCTATATCTGAGGTTGTCCAGATTCTTAAGGCGACTGGTATTGAAGTATCGGTCAAAAAGATCCTTGTTCAGAATGAAGAACAGGCGATTGAATTAGGTTTCGTAACTTCTCCCATAATCCGTATTAATGGCCAGGATATCCAGTTGGATTTTAAAGAGAGTTTATGTGAATCGTGCGGTGATGTGTGTGGGGATATGGTCGATTGCCGGGTTTGGATATATCAAGGGAAAGAATACACCGAAGCCCCTAAAGCGATGATTATTGATGCTATCCTTAGGGAGGTTTACGGGGGCCCGAAAACGAGTTCAGAGAGGGCCAAGAGTGTTGATCTGCCAGAGAATCTAAAAATTTTTTTGCGGCTAAGCGCAAACAACAGGCAAACGAAAATCCGGTAGTAATCCCAGATAATATTTGCTGTAGTTCCCCTACTACAGATAAGTGTTGCGGCAAATAGAATATCCTGCATCTTTAAAATAAACTAAAACAGCAGTTGAAGCTGCTGTTTTAGTATTTTATAACCCGCTAATTTCCGAATGATTCTAGCGGTTTCTTCTGCAATTTCACAGCAAAAGATTTGGCCGGGCTTTGGCTAAGCTTTTCCGGGAACACCAAAAAGTGTTGACCGGAAAGACGATTGTTATTATTGTTAGCGATACAAATATAGTGCTCCCCATGTCAAGGACACGGATTTGAAAAAATAAGTTTCTCCTTTCCCATGGGGATTTATTAAGCAGCTTCATTGAGCTTGCTTCTCAGATAGTACTCTACTGGACTGGCACCGCCCAGCGATGAGTGTGGCCGATAGGTATTGTAGGTATCCATGTATTGGTTCAGCATGATTCTGAGATCTCTGGGCGTTTCATACTCGTTGATGTAGATACGATCGTATTTCAGGGTGCGGAAGAACCGCTCAGTCCTGACATTGTCCAGGCATTGTCCCTTGCCGTCCATAGAAACCTTGACCCCGTTATCATCTAATAATTTAAGGTAGTCTGCATTTGTAAAATGGCTGCCCTGGTCGCTATTGATGATCTCTGGCATCTGAAGGTTTAAAGCTCGTTTCAGGCAATTAAGCACAAATACTTTGTCCAAAGTGCTGGACAATTCGTAATGCACGATATAGCGGCTGTACCAGTCAATGATGATAAACAGGTACATGAAGCCTTTCTTCATGCGGATATAGGTGATATCAACCCCCCAGACCTGATTGGGCCTAGTGATGTCAAGGTTCCGCAGCAGGTAGGGGCGAACATACTGGACATGATAGCGTTTGCTCAGGTTCGGCTTCGGATATATGGTGTAAATGCCCATATCACGCATGATACAGCGCACTCTTTTCCTGTTAATCGTCAGGTCATACTTTCTCTTCAAAACTGTCGTAATGGTCCGATAGCCCCACGTGGGTTCATCGGTGTGAATTCTATCAATCAGGCGCATGATAAATAACTCATTATCGTTGATTAGCTTGACGGGAGGTTTCCGATAGGCACTGCTTCTATTGATATCCAGCAGATCAGTCTGCCGCTTTACTGTGATATGTTTATGACCAAGATCAACAAGAGCCTTGCGGTCACTTGCGCTTGAAAAATTCGTCAGATTTTTTTTTAAGCCAGTCGACTTCATAAGTCAACTGACCGACCTTGCGCTCTAACTCTGCCACATGCCGCCGCTCTTGTTCGAGATCCTTTTCGGCTTCCGAGGCCCCTCTCTTGAATACCTCTGGAGCTCGTTCCAAGAACTCTTGCTTCCAACGGTTTACCATCACAGGATGAATGTTATACTTGGCTGCGATTTCATTGACGGTGGCTTCCTCCCGAAGAACCTCAATGACCACCTTGGTCTTGAATTCGGATGAATACTGATTCCGTTTTTTCATGCTCTCAATGTAACTTATTTTTTCTGTCCTGTGTCTCACCTCTGGGGAGCATTATAAAAGACCCTAGCCGTCGATGATGCCGCCACGAGGATAAAAGAGTTGAAGCGGCAGGTTCGGGATATTCTCTGGTTGAATACCCTGCCCCGGGAAGAGTGGCCCCTTTTGAAGTCGGTTGATGCATTCCGACAAGACTGCTGTATGTTCCAGTGCTACACACTTGCCCACCTTGAACAAATTGTCAGGAGAAATCTATTGAGTTAATTATGCTCGAGAGATAATTGATGGGAATACATGGCTCAATTTTGCTCAACAAAAGAAGAGCCTGTTCCAATAACAATAGGGTTTGATCATGTATGTAAATTCGTTTAGAACCTAATTGATTGAAAATAGCTTCCGTCCAAACAAGAAGCTATTTTTTATGTTTATGTTTACCTTGCGTTTATAACCCTTCTCAAGATTCAAGTCTACATATACTCTGTTAATGCCCTGGGTGATCCCGGTGTACTGGAGAGTCCGTCCTGCCATAAATTGATCACTTTTCTGACCGGGGGCTGTTAAGCGCTCGTCACCTTGAATCTTTTCTGAATTAGGAAAACTATCACTGTTGACAAGCACAAAAAATTCTGTTATTCATACATATAGGGTAGATGCATAGGCTATAAATGCATATGGGGTGATGAATATGAAATACGAATCTCAAGAGTATTGGGCCAACCTGATCAAAATGAGCCTTTCCCGCTTCTTTATCTTACACGTACTTCACCAACAACCACTTCATGGTTACGAGATCACCAAACGGGTTTCGGCTTTAACAAATGATTGCTGTGCACCCACTGAAGGAAGCCTTTACCCGGTACTAAAAGAGTTCATGGAAGCTGGATTAGTGAGCGTTACCATTCAGGAGGTTATGGGACGCGAACGAAAGGTCTATACCCTGGCATCAACTGGAGAGAAGGCATATCAAATGGCCTCTCAAGCCTGGGGGGAAGTAGCTGTATACATTCTGAGGGCTGTCAACAAAGTTTGACAATTCAAGTACAAGAGGGAGGAGGATTTATTATGTTTGATGTAACCAGTCTGGTCTCAGTTGGTAAGTATTTTGGTTTAATTATCGGCGAATTACTGGCGCTATTTATTGGTATCTCATTTCTAGTCGCTTTGCTCCAGGAGTTTGTTTCTGCAGAAACGGTGCGGCGGGTCTTAACCAAACCAAAAAAGTGGCAAGGCAATATCCTGGGAGCTGTTCTGGGAGCGGCAACACCTTTTTGTTCCTGCTCGACCATTCCTGTACTAGTAGGGTTGCTTAACGGCGGGGCTCCTTTTGGCGCGTCCATGTCGTTCCTGGTTGCTTCACCCCTACTAAATCCTGTCATTCTGGCCTTGTTTTTAACAATGATAGGCTGGAAAGTAACCCTAATTTACGCGGGATTCACTTTTATTGCTGCTGTCCTCATCGGGGCCTTATGGGAGCGCCTGGGATTGGCGAGTACATATAAGATGATTAAAGTACAGGACGCAAGCTGTTGTTGCTGTTCAGGGGGCAGCCCAATTGTCATGCCGCTTACAAATAAAGAAAAGGTAAAGCGGGCCAGTAAGCAAACATGGACTTTATTCCGTCAAGTTCTGCCGTATCTGATTGTTGGAGCTGGCATTGGTTCGTTTATCTACGGTTTCGTTCCGGAAAAATTCATTATTAAGGTAGCTGGCCCTGGAAATCCATTCGCAATCCCCGTCGCTGCGGCCATAGGAGTGCCTATGTATATCCGAGTTGAAACGATGATTCCCATTGGTTCGGTACTGATGGCCAAAGGGATGAGTCTAGGAGCATTAATGGCCCTGATCATTGGCGGAGCAGGCGCCAGCATTCCGGAAGTTACTTTATTAGCATCAATATTTAAACCTAAGTTGGTAGCCGCCTTCGTGATAACCATTTTGGCCGTGGCTACAATATCCGGGTACGTTTTTCTAATTCTTAAGCCAATATTCTAGTTAGAGGTCCATGTCGAGGCTTATTCCTTCCCTTCTTCTATGCCAAGGGGTTGTCCTTATTGATATAAATTTCCTGCCTCAGTGTGACGGAGCTTTATTCCTAATATCGGCTGACCCTCACATCACCGAGGGTGAAGTGGAATTTCTTAAAGCAGTTCAAATTTGACACCGATCCTACATTTTTCGTATTGACACATTCAAACTTGTTGTAGTAGAGTAAAAATAATCAAATAACCACGGAGTAAGTAGGGAAGCCGGAAAAAGCCGGCGCGGTCCCGCCACTGTAAAAGGGAGTTCCTCTATGTAAAGCCACTGGGAAACCCTGGGAAGGCGTAGAGGTAACAATGATCTTGAGCCAGGATACCTGCTTGTTCTTGTTTTCCGCCAGTACCCACGGTGGATGGGGAGGAAATAGCCGGCCAAATTATTTTGGCTTGTCTCTGGAATCAACCTCTGCATTTACCATGCGGAGGTTTTTTGTTACAAGTTCATATTTGGATAAGGTGCTTGGTCTTGAGAGACTGAGCTTAATTGAAATTCGGTGCAAATCCGAGCCTTTACACTGTGATGGTGAATGAACTAAAAAAGATGAGCTTTAGTTCATGATGAGCCTGAGCCAGTATCCAGCCTATTCCAATCACCACATCTGAGTAATTCGGGGAGGTGTTAGGATGGTTGTGATACTGGTGCCTCCCTAGTCATTCATTGGCTAGGGATTTTTATTCGCTGAACCCGGGAGGTTGAGCTAATACAATGATTCTAGTGTTGTCAGGCACCCACGAAGGAAGGCAGATCATAGCTGAGCTTTCCCACAAAGGCTACAAGGTAATCACTTTGGCTGCAACTGAATATGGCCGGGAACTGGCTTTGCAAGAGGGTAGTCTGGAAGCAATCACTGGCGAGTTGGGAATGAAAAAGTTGGCCGGCCTGTTAGAGCACAAGGCGATAAATGCGGTAGTCGATGCTTCCCATCCATTCCCCAGCAAAATGTCAAATCTGGTTGAGGAGCTAGGCGCCCAATGGGGGATCCCACGCATTCGCTACTTGCGGGAGGAAACAAACCTCCCGGCAAACTCACTCATTTACCCTGTTTATTCCTGGATGGAGACCGCCCAGAAGGCAGCCAGCTTGGGGAAGACGATTTTTCTGACGACGGGAAGCAACAACTTGGAGGTCTTTCTAGGTTATCTTAAAGGCCAAAACCGGAGGATAGTGGTCAGGGTATTGCCGGAACATAAAGTTGTTCAGAAATGCCAGGACCTGGGTCTAGCCCCCAAGGACATAGTGGCCATGCAGGGACCGTTTTCTAAAGAAATGAACCGGATTACCTTTAAGAGCTACAATGCTTCTGTAGTAGTGACCAAAGATAGCGGCAAAATGGGGGGAACCGATACCAAAATATCAGCAGCGTTATCGGTAAATATTCCCGTAGTGGTAATTAAGCGGAGCAAGGTTGGAGAAGGCAATACGGCAAGGACATGCAGCGAAATTATCGAAATGTTGGAGGCAGTTTTGCCAAACAAGAATATGGCTAGAAAACATTAGATTGGAGGGGTTTTAATGATTTACCGAAACAAGGTTGCCCTTGTAATGTTGTACATATTGGGCGTTTTTCTAATACTTCCTCAGAATGCTTATGCCATGCATATTATGGAGGGCTTTCTGCCCCTTAACTGGGCAGGGTTCTGGTTGAGCCTTGTCGTGCCTTTCTGGTTTATGGGCATCCGATCGATCCAGAGAACTGTAAAAAGCGCTCCAAACCTTAAGATGTTGTTGGGTCTGGCGGGAGCTTTCGCATTTGTACTTTCAGCCCTCAAAATCCCGTCTGTTACAGGCAGTTGTTCCCATCCTACAGGAGTGGGGCTGGGGGCCATCCTGTTTGGGCCCTCGGCCATGAGTGTTTTGGGAGGGATCGTCCTCCTCTTCCAGGCGATTCTCCTGGCGCACGGGGGACTCAGCACCCTTGGGGCCAATACTTTCTCCATGGCCGTTGTTGGTCCCTTCGCAGCCTACGCAATCTATAAGGCTGCCAAAAAGCTTGGCGCCCCTTTGCAACTGGCCGTATTCTTGGCTGCGGCGTTGGGAGACCTTTTGACTTATGCAACCACTGCCCTTCAGTTGGCCCTTGCTTTTCCGGCTCAATACGGCGGTATCCTGGTCTCGCTTACCAAATTCATGGGAGTATTCGCCGTGACCCAAATTCCTCTGGCTATCAGCGAAGGGCTGCTGACGGTAATAGTCTTCAATTTGCTCACTGCCTATAATAAGCACGAATTACAAGAACTGTCGATTCTTTCCCAGGAGGTGCGATAAATGAGCACTTTGCATAAGAATCTGGTATTGATTTTCTTTGTCCTGGTATTGGCCATAGCCCCACTCATTACGCGTGGTGGTGCGGAATTCGGGGGGGCTGACGGACAGGCCGAAAAAGTCATCACCGAAATCAGCCCCAATTACGAGCCGTGGTTCAATTCCCTTTGGGAACCGCCGAGCGGCGAAATTGAGAGCTTGCTGTTTGCCGTGCAGGCAGCTGCCGGCAGCGGGTTTGTCTGCTACTACCTGGGATACATGAAGGGTAAGAAAAAACGCCAGGAGGGCAATTGACCGTGTTCAACGTTGATCAATATGCCTACTCCAACAGGCTGCGGGTTGTCCATCCGGGGGAAAAGTTTACCTTTGCCATACTGACCATGGTCATCTGCCTCGGTTCGCCTTCTATGGTCACGCCGCTGGTAATCGTCTTCCTGATGGCGGGAACCGTGATTTTCCGGGCCGGGATACCATGGCGGATTTATCTCAAGTTAATGTCCTTGCCTGCCTCTTTTCTTGTTATCGGGGTGGCGACTGTTGCCCTCTCAATATCGCGACACCCCCAGAATATGCTGTATGGCATCACGCTTGGGGGGGTGGCCATTGGCGTTGCCGCTGATGATCTTGGTACTGCCGCGAATCTGTTTTGTAAGTCTCTGGGGGCAGTCTCCTGCCTCTACTTTCTGTCTCTGACCACGCCCATGGTGGAGTTCATGTTGGTTCTGAGGAGGCTCGGACTCCCGTCTCTCCTGATAGAACTAATGAGTCTTATCTACCGTTTCATTTTCGTCCTCCTGAAAACAGCGGATGATATTTATACAGCACAGTCATCCCGCCTGGGATATATATCATGCAAAAGATCATATTTGTCCCTGGGGCAGCTGGCTGCCAACCTCTTTATCAAGGCTTATACCAGCTCCCAGATACTGTATACAACGCTGTCGTCGAGGTGCTATACAGGGGAACTGAAGGTACTTGAGACACACTACCCTGTCTCTAGGAAAAATATCATTGTCATGGCCATTGTTGACCTCTTGTTGGCTTTGATAACGTTATCTGATGGAGGTGGCATTTTTGGCAAAATACATAATTGAAGCCGAGGAGGTTCAGTTTGAATACCCAGATGGGACCAAAGCCCTTAAAGGGCTGTCTCTGGCCATTAAAGAGGGGCAGAAGGTTGCCATTCTGGGGTCCAACGGCGCGGGGAAATCCACCCTGTTTCTCCACTTTAACGGCATCTTGCGGCCGCAACGGGGGAAGATTCGTTTCGCTGGGAAAGACGTTCGCTACGACCATGCTTTTCTCATGAATCTACGGAAGAATGTAGGTATCGTCTTTCAAGACCCGGACACCCAACTGTTCTCAGCCAGTGTCTTCCAGGAGATCTCTTTCGGCCCCCTCAACCTGGGGTTGTCAGAGGACCTGGTACGGCAACGGGTGAACGAGGCCATGGTTGCGACTGAGATTACTGACCTCCAACACAAGCCAACGCACTTTCTCAGTTATGGCCAAAAAAAACGGGTTTCCATAGCTGATGTGCTGGCTATGGGCCCTGCGGTGCTCATCTTTGATGAACCGACCGCCTGTCTTGATCCCATGCTCACGTGCCATATTATGGAATTATTCGATAGGATCAGTCAGAAAGGAAAAACAGTCATCTTATCCACCCATGACGTAGATATGGCCTATTCCTGGGCGGACTACATATTTGTGTTGAAAGACGGAACAGTTGCCGGGGAAGGGCCGCCGGAAAAGGTCTTTCAGGATGAGGGGCTATTGAGGCAGACAGATTTGACCACGCCCTGGCTGGTGGAAGTTTGCTGTGAACTCAAGAACAGAGGTTGGCTGGCGCCGGATGCACCAATCCCCCGGACAAAAAAGGAATTCTTTGAATGCATACAGTCGGAGGGTGACTTCTCTGGCAGGCGATATTTGCCGGCTACCAACAGCGGGGAAACCCTTCGGCAAAGAAGTAGCTCCTTGAAGATTGTAAAAGGCTCATGTTAAAGTGCCCGAGACCAATGGAGGAAACAAAAACGTTTTATTCCAAATATTGCGTACTGGAGAAGGAATATCATAAGTAATGTAGAATAAAAAACGCAATAGTAATACCAAGAAGGTATTAACCCAAACTGCGCAATTAAGACAAATGCATAAGAAGGAGTCGGCCATGAAGGTCTAACCCTATGAAAGGGTAGATTTGATGGCCATTTTTATTTTTTGGGGGTGATGCTTGCGGAGGATTATTTATCTCAGATAATTGTGCAGAATGATTAAATATTATTTGGAGGTATCAAAATGCACATTCCTGACGGGTTTTTGGATGTAAAAACATGGACTACTGCTGCAGCAGTCAGTGCCGGCATCCTGGGTTACGCTATTACCAAAACCAAAGACGCCTTAAATGAGCGACAAGTTCCACGCATGGGTGTAATGGCGGCATTTATCTTTGCTGCCCAAATGGTAAACTTCCCTGTCGCCGGAGGAACCTCGGGTCATCTGGTCGGGGGAGCGCTGGCGGCTATAACCATGGGTCCCTGGAGCGCGTCCTTAATAATTGCCACAGTCCTGATTATTCAATGTTTGTTCTTTCAGGACGGAGGTTTGACAGCTTTGGGCGCCAACATTCTGTTAATGGGTATTGTGGCGCCTTTTGTAGCCCATTGGATCTACAAGACGTTAGTTGGGGATTCCCAAGACCGGAGCCGGATATTAATCGGTACTTTTGTGGCCGGTTGGATTTCAACCTTTACCGCTGCGCTTACTTGCACTTTCTTGATTGTCGTTTCCGGCACCGTACCCCTGAACGTTGCCCTACCGGCCATGGCCGGTTGGCACGCACTGATCGGCATTGGCGAAGGGTTGATTACCGCTGCCGTTATCGGCTATTTAACTCAGGTTAAGTCAGAACTGGTATTCCACCCTGAAAGGGCGTGAGGTGATGAAGATGAAAAAGGGGATTTGGGTTGGTTTGATTATTGCTTTGCTGGTTGCTGCCTTTTTATCCCCCTTTGCCTCTTCCAGTCCTGACGGCCTGGAACGGGTTGCCGAGGACAAAGGGTTTCTGGAAAAAGGCGAAGGGAAAGAGGTATTAGAATCTCCCATTCCTGACTATGTGATTCCTGGTATTCCTAACGAAACTGTTGCGGGTAGTGCGGCCGGGATCCTGGGAACGTTCCTCACTTTCGGAGCGGCTTATGGGTTGGCCAAGGTGGCTTCTTCCCGGAAGCACAGTGCGACCGGACAAACCCCATTGCATCAAAACGGTAAAGGGACTTAAGATAGTTGATGAAAATCGCTGTTATTGACGGTCAGGGTGGAGGAATAGGCAAAGTATTAACGGCAAAAATCCGCAAAGAGTTTGGCGACAATGTGGAAATACTGGTCTATGGCACCAACTCCACCGCCACTGCTTTGATGTTTAAGGCCGGAGCCAACGATGGCGCTACCGGTGAGCATGCTATCGTCCAAAACATGGAAAATGTCGATTTAATCGTAGGTTCCCTCGGAATCGTCATTGCCAACGCCATGTTAGGTGAAGTCACCCCTCGGATTGCCGAGGCGGTGGCTTCATCCCCGGCCCCCAAGTTCCTGCTACCCTTGATTAGGGGGAACCTCTCCATCGTTGGTTCGAAACCCGAACCGTTGCCGCACCTGGTAGCAGAAACGGTCATACAGATACAAAAAATGCTCAAGAAAGGTGAAGAACAATGTGTGAAGCCAACGCCTATATAAGAAACAGCAATAAAGATGAACTACTGCTGGAATCTGTAGATAAACTGGTCCCAATTAATGGGGAGATCCATCTGGAAAATGTATTTGGCCGGCATAAAATCGTCAAAGGCAGAATTATAGAAATGGATTTAGTTGATCATAAAATTATTTTGGAATTGGAAAAAGAATAGTTGAGGGTGATTATGGAAATAGTCATGACCGGCTTGGAACATAGGGATAATTTTTTGGTGGGGGTCGAAACACGAGTGAAAATCATAGCCGTGTTTTGCCTGATTGTTGTTTCTACTTCTCTCAAAATATTGCCGACTTTGGGCGCCGGGGTCTGCCTCACGTTAGGTTTATTGATGTGGGCGCGCGTGCCGCTTAGGCAATATACCAAGAGGATTCTCTGGGTATTGCCCTTTGCCGGAACCATGTTATTGCTGATGCCTTTTGTGACTCCGGGAAACGAAGCGGCATCATTGTCCCTGTTTACAATGAAAGTTAGTGTCAGCCAGGAAGGAATCAATAAGGCCTTAATGTATAGCGGCAGGGTCTTAATTTCCGTTCTGGCTCTCAGCTTTTTGACCTTAACCACTGGTTTAAACGATTTGTTGTCCGGTCTGCGTCGGATAGGGCTGCCGGGGGTCATGGTCAACCTGCTGGCTTTTACCATACGATATTTCGCAGTATTAGGTGATGAAATGCAGCGGATGCGGGTTGCCCGTAAATCCAGAGGATTCACGGCAGGAACCAACCTGCTGGATTGGCAGACTATCCGGACACTCTCTGAACTCATAGGAGTTCTTTTTATTCGTTCTTATGAACGCGGTGACCGGGTTTTCAGCGCTATGCTGTCGCGGGGATATACCGGGGAGATCGGTTGCTGCGGTCACTGTTCCCCCACCGTTAAAGACTGGTGCTGGGGGGCGGCGCTGGTGTTATTGAGTTTGGGGTTGAAGACCCTGGAATTAGGGGGACTGGTGTAACCAATATTATTGAAAGTGATGATTTATGGTACAAATACAACAGTGGCACTCAGGCATCCAAATGAGAGAAACAAAAAAGATGAACCATGAAGACTTCTGCTAAAGCGACTTCATGGCTCATTTTCCTCTAAACAGTACAAAATATGTGTCTAAAATCACCGGAAAACACATTTTCCCCCCAAAAAAGTTGTTGGGAAGGAACAAACCCATATTGATACCATTGTATTAATTGGTTATTATAGAACTAAACCATTATATAAATATATCGTTATAGGAGGTTTAACCGATGAACATTAAAAGGATTCTGTTGGTTCTGGGGTTAGCCGGATTTACTGTGATGGCCGATAATTGGGTTGTATCGCCCATACTTCCGGCGATTTCCAAAAGTATTGGGACCCCTGTGGTTACGGCGGGGTTTTTAATAACAGCTTACATGATACCTTTTGGGTTGTTTCAATTAGTCTTTGGCCCATTGGCGGACAGGTTTGGCAAAAGACAGATAATTAACCTGGCTATGGCCCTATTTACTGTAGGGACCGGACTTACCGCATTGGGAACCACTCTATTTAATCTGGGAGTATACCGAGCCCTTACGGGAATATTTGCGGCATCAGTAATGCCTGTTTCCCTGGCGTTGATTGGTGATTTGGTGCCGTTAGCGGAGAGGCAAGCGGCAATTGGTACTTTCTTGGGAATCTCATTTCTGGGGCAAGGCTTAAGTATGGCCATTGGAGGTTCCATTGCCTATTTTGTCAGTTGGAGGGGAGTATTTCTGACCTATGCCGTTTTAGCTCTGGCCTCAACGCTGTTGCTGTTCGCGGTCGGAAAGAAAATTCCTTCGGCCAGGAACCCAAAAAGTGAATTCGTTGCGCCATACTTTCGCCTTTTGAGTACAGGCAAGAGCTTTAGAACTTATTTTGTTGTCCTGATCGAAGGCATTTTTTTGCTTGGGTCGTTTTCCTACCTGGGTGCATTTATAGAACACAGTTACCACTTTAACAATTTGAACATCGGATTGATCCTCACAGGCTTCGGAATAGCGGCTGTGATAGGGGGAAGGATTAGCGGCAAACTTGCCTCTAAGTTAGGCCAGAAAAAGGTTTTACTGGCGGGGCTTATCTCTGCAACACTTGCTGATGCTTTATTCTATGCTCAGGGGAGTGTGATCAGTTTAGTTATTATAGGAGTGGCCCTCTTGGGCCTGGGATTTATGCTGGCACATTCCACCCTGTTAACTATTGCCACTGAATTTGCCTCTAAAGCCAGGGGTGCGGCAATGTCCTTAGTAGCGTTCTTCTTTATGGGTGGTGGTGGGGTCGGTACTGCCATCGGGAGTAGACTCATAAGTAGGGCTTGCTAGCCAAACCCCAATTTTATTTACCAGGCCAGCATAGCGCCATTTTCTTGCCCATAAAGCCGAAACAGAATTTGGACAAAAAGAACTCTGAGCCTATGCTCCAAGTTCATCACCAAAAATTGCATAGCAATCATGCACTCGGAAGTTTCCTTCAGTTTTGCAAAGATGCGAGCAAGCCCATACTTTCTTTTGCCTTCCCCGAACTTCTACCGCATTGCGTTCTTTCGCATCCTGTTTTTCTATTCTCTTTTCAGCGTTCTTCATGAGTGCTGTCGCTGGGGGTCTTCCCAGCTTTGGACCGCTTAGCCGGATGCCATGCTCTTTGCAATAGGCCAGGTTTTCTCGATTCCGGTAGATCCGGTCTGCCAGTAGCGCTTCAGGATAACAGCCATTGCGAAGTCTGTAACGAGCCAGTGTCTCAATCAATGTGCCAGCCTCGTTGTAGGCATCCCATGACAGCTTTTCAATCCGGCTGTAGCCGTTTTCCAGACTGATGGACACTTTGGCACCGAACTCAACCGCTGCACCGGCTTTTCCTCGTACTATGGGTCTGACATGCGGTTGATAGAGACTCACAATACGATCTGCTATCCTATGGCTCTCTGTTTTGTACATGATTGTCTGTTGATCAATCAACTCCCGGATCGTGGCCAGAAGCGTTTCCTGCCGTCGGCTCAGCAATACGGTCCCTGCGGTTGCCTGTTGCAGCATCCGATCAACGATGCCCAGGTTTCGCCTGCAGTATTGCAGCTGTTTTTTCACGGCTTGCCGAAGTTGGTTCTTTCTGGGACTCCTTTGCTTGGAAACCGTCAGATAATCTTTCCTGGCCTTGTCGCGATATGTTCTGGGCCTTTTTGCCGCTTTTCCACTGGCTTCATGCAGCGTGTCAATGATCTCGTCCAGTTTCTCCCGGGCCTCGTTCAATAGTCCCAGGTCCGTCGGAAAACGCATGTCTGCCGGTGTGCAGGTCGCATCAAGGATCAGTGTTCCCTGGTTCGGTCCGGCTTCCGGTATACCCGCAGCCTCATCTTTTCTTTCAGCTGGGTTGGCATCTGTTCCATTCCCGGAGCCTGGACCATCATCGTGATGGTCGTCATCCTGTTCTTTCTCTTGTTCGCTTTTTCTGGCTTTTTGAGCTGCCTCCGCCATCAGGATGCGCTCGTTGATCTTGGCAAGCCGTTTGGCATTGAATCGTTTGCGAAACTTGACCAAGGCCACCGGCGTGAAAGGTTTCGTCAGCTGGTACTCCTTCAGGCCGATGAAATATTGCAGATAGGGATTCTCGGTGATCTGCTGCACAGTCTCACGATCGGTGAAGCCGCATCGCGCTTGGATAATCAATGACCCCAGGGCCATACGGACAGGCTTTGCCACATTGCCTCTGTCGCTTGGAAACATGAAAGCGTATTCCCGTTCGATCTCATCCCAGGGAATGAGCTGGGCCAATTGGACCCACCGGTTTTCAGCACTGAGCTTGCCTGAAAAGGGCAGGATGAAGTCATCGATGGTTTTCTGTAAACTGGGTTTGCGGTACATGTTTTTCTCCTCCATGTGCACGGTTTTTGAGAGATTTCTGCGTTTTTCCATGCACATAGTATTCGACAAAAATACCCGCAAACCCTTGTAGTATCTGGACTTTATCAAGATTTAGCAAGCCCTAAGTAGATACGGTTACAATACGTTCTTCTTCATTTATGGTTTTGGGCTGATGCTTCTTGTCGTGCTGGCGGGGTTAATTATTGTCGACGCTTTTCCGGGAAAAACTAAACGGCCTCAGTCAGCGAATAAGCAATTCAGGCTACAAAAACTCTTGCCTTCCTTTCATAAACCGTCTATTATAAAATCAATGGATAATATAAACGTTTAATTATGTGAGGTGCGTGGAAATTGATTAGGCAGCTTGAGACATTGTTTAAGGCCCTTGGTGAGCCTACAAGGCTAAAAATAGTAAAGCTAGTATCAGTCCAGGAGATGTGTGTTTGTGAACTGGAGGCAGTCCTGGATATGAGCCAACCTCGCGTGTCACAACATCTCAAAGTTTTAAAGCTGGCAGGAATAGTAAAAGAGCGCAAAGAACGGCAAAAATCATTTTTCAGCCTGGAGGAAAGTTTAAAAACAGGACAGATGCTACCCTTCTCCACTTTCATGGCGGCCGACATTGGCGAATTAAGTGAATTCGCATCTGAAAGTGAGCGCTTGTCCAGGTTGGAAGATAACGAAGCGGTTAGAAGCTGTAAGGAATCTCTTGATCAACCTATTGAAACAATCAAGATTGCCCGATAAGCGAAGTGGAGGTATCAATGATGGAAACTGTTGCAAAGCCAAGGTTATCAACTTTAGACAGATTTCTCACCCTGTGGATTTTTCTGGCCATGGCAGTAGGTGTAGGCACCGGTTTTGTTTTTCCCGGATTCGCCAAATGGCTTGGGAAGTTGTCGGTGGGGACAACGTCGATTCCCATAGCCATAGGCTTAATCGTGATGATGTACCCCCCGCTGGCACGGGTCAGGTATGAAGAAATCGGAAAGGTATTTCGGAACCAGAAGGTCGTGACCTTGTCCCTGCTGCAAAACTGGATTATAGGACCTTTGTTGATGTTTTTCCTGGCCGTAGTTTTCCTTCGTGGCTACCCGGAATATATGGCAGGGTTGATTTTGATTGGCCTGGCTCGCTGCATAGCAATGGTAATTGTATGGAACAGTTTGGCTCAAGGAGATAATGAGTACGCTGCCGCCCTGGTTGCCCTTAACTCCGTATTTCAGGTAATCTTTTATTCCTTCTTCGCCTACATTTTTATCACCGTTTTTCCTACCTGGTTGGGCATGAAAGGAATGGCGGTGCATGTCTCCATAGGCGAAGTGGCTAAAAGTGTGGCCATATATCTGGGAATACCGTTTGCCGCGGGATTTCTAACCCGCCTTATTTTAAGGCCTCTCAAGGGCAAGGAATGGTATGATAAGAAGTTTGTTCCTGCCATAAGCCCGATAGCCTTAATTGCGCTTCTCTTTACCATTATCGTGATGTTTTCGCTCAAGGGTAATGTCATTGTCCGGTTGCCCCTGGATGTAGTGCGAATTGCAGTCCCGCTGCTTATCTACTTTGTCGTGATGTTCCTTGCATCGTTTTATATTTCTCACCGACTTGGAGTTAATTACGAGCAAACTGTTTCCTTGTCATTTACGGCTGCCAGCAATAACTTCGAACTGGCTATCGCAGTGGCGGTAGCCGTATTCGGAATCAACTCAGGGCAGGCTTTTGCCGCTGTAATCGGTCCTCTGATCGAGGTGCCGGTAATGATCGGTCTGGTAAATGTGGCCTTCGCTCTTCGTCGTAAGCTGTATGCATTTTCGGTCCAAGATTAATTAATACATGGGAGGTTGAACAATGGAAATCAAGGTTCTGGGAACCGGGTGCATGAAATGCAAGCAACTGGAAAAGGATGTTTATTACGCTTTAGCTGAACTAAACGTGACGGCTGATGTGGAAAAGGTGGAGGATATTCAAAAGATAATGTCATACAAGGTGATGTCAACTCCAGCCTTAATCATCAATGGCAAAGTAAAAGTAGCCGGAAAAGTGCCAAAACGGGATGAAATTAAAAAGTACATCAACGAGGAAGTCTAGATTGTGAGTTTATAACCGGAAGAGGAGGTTCCGACAAATGTCAAAGGAAAAGGTAATTGTAGAAGTGTATGGGGGAACAGCAGTAAGCGGAGGCTGAAGCTGTTCAACGGGCTGTGGGCCCGGTGACAGTTGTGGATCAACTGTTTCGCTCGCGGATGCATCCGCCCAATTAGCTGGGGAATTAAGCAAGAGCTACGGGGACAAGGTGGAGGTAAAATACATTGATACTGACACCGAAGGCCTGGAAGCCTACCCGTACATCGCTCGAGTAATCCGTACGGGTTACAGATTTCCTATCATCTCGGTCAATGGGCAGCCACGCCTTGCCGGGGGGATTGATGTGGAGGAGATCAAGAAGATAGTTGAAGAAGCTTCCAGTTAGACCGAAAAGAGGGTATGAATATGCTCAACTGGTTCGCTGACTTAGTATCTTGGAAACTGTTTCACTTGACGGCCGGAACCAGGCTGGGAGAGGCTGTCCATTTCTTCGTTTATGATACCCTGAAAATATTCATCATGCTGTCGCTGATCATTTTTGTGGTTGCTATCATCAGAAGCTTTTTCCCGCCGGAGAAAACCCGCAAGATACTTAGTTATCGAAGACAATACTTTGGCAACATCGTCGCCGCTCTCCTGGGGATCGTAACCCCATTCTGCAGCTGTTCGGCCATCCCGGTATTCATCGGGTTTATCGAAGCGGGGGTTCCCCTGGGTGTAACTTTTTCGTTCCTGATATCGTCTCCTATGGTAAACGAGGTGGCCCTGGTGATGCTCTTTGGTATGTTTGGCGTCAAGGTGGCCGCCATCTACATGGTGACCGGCCTTCTGGTAGCCATTGTGGGCGGTCTGGTCATCGGGAAGTTGGGCCTGGAGCACCTGGTCGAAGGTTATGTCTATGAAGTAAAGATGGGTGACGTTGAAGTTCCGGAACTGACGTGGAACCAACGTATCAGGGATGCTTACCGGTATGTGCTGCAGATTCTTCGCAAGGTCTGGCCGTATGTTCTTGCCGGTATTGCCATAGGGGGATTTATTCACGGCTACGTCCCGCAGGATTCCCTTGTCAAATACGCGGGCCGCCAGAACCCATTTGCTGTGCCTATTGCGGTGGCCTTCGGAGTTCCACTTTATTCAAACGCGGCCGGTACGGTTCCGATTGTTGCAGCTTTAAGGGAAAAGGGCATGGCTATGGGTACGGTACTAGCCTTTATGATGGCCGTTACTGCCCTTTCATTGCCGGAAATGATCATTCTCAGGAATGTACTTAAGCCTAAACTTATTGGTGTATTTGTTGGAATAATGACGGTGGCGATTATTTTGGTAGGTTACATCTTCAACTGGATTATTCCAATCTAATTTTGGCCGGGCGAGGGATGGGGACTCATTCCGCACCGCCCCTGTTTAGGCGGAATGCAATAGATTGTTGGAAACCCGGGATTGCAAAATAGGGTCCTATGAAGGAGAGATGCAAATGTCCGCGGATTGGTATCCAAAGATAGACTACCTTAAGTGTACAAAGTGTCTTACCTGTTATGATTTCTGCCCTCATGAGGTTTATTCGTTAAACGACGACACTCCTGTTGTTGCCAAACCTGAAAATTGCATATCCGGCTGTCATGGTTGCGAAAACCGCTGCCCGGAAGGAGCCTTATCTTATATTGGGGATACCGCAAGTGGGAAAATCCTCTTTGGAGGTAAGGTCAAACGAATTGACACAGGGGTCAAACTATTGGAGGGAAAAAAGATGGAGGTTCAAGACCTGCTGAGGTTAATAACTGTTGAGCATCTTCATTATGCCAACGAAGATCAGGAAACTTGTGAACGGTGCGGCGACACTCTCCAAATAGTCAGGGAGGTAGTCGAGGAAATAAAAGAGGCACTAAAGTTAGTGAAAGTCCAGATTGAATTTAAAGACGTACCCTTATTAAACGAGACCGACGAAGAACTAAAAGTATCAAATTCGATTCGATTTACTTGTACCGATTTAGGAGTCAAGAATGTAGACATTGAAGAAATCGTTGAAGGTGCTGCTGTTAATTCAAATTACTGCCAATCTTGTTCTGATCTTATTGGTAAGAAAACGTTCTGCCGGACGGTTACTTACAAAGGCCAAACTTACGAAGCCGTTCCCAAAGCTATGATCGTAGAAGCTGTCTTGAAGCTGGCCTTTGCACCGAAACCTTGTTGCGACCCGTTAACGACTAGTTGCTCATGTTAGTTTTATGAGAGCTTAACCTCGGAGACTGACAAAAACTGGTTGATAATTCCGAATAGTATGCTAATATAAATATATATGGATAAAATTATAAATATAGGTTTGGCTTAGTTTTCGAGGTCATCCGGAGGTGGGTATTAGTGGAGGTCTATCTTAACAATGCCGCCACGTCCTGGCCCAAACCCGAGCGCGTCTATGAGGCTGCAGATCATTACCTGCGCCGGTTTGCCTCCAGCCAGGGGCGCGGGGGGTTCCGGCGCAGCCAGGAAGCGACCGACATCATTGAGAACTGCCGAAAGAACCTGGCCCGGTTGTTCAATGTTCAGGACCCATCCCGCCTGGTCTTCACCAAAAACTGCTCGGAAGCGTTGAACCAAGCACTGAAAGGTTTTCTTCGTCCCGGGGATCACGTCATTACCAGCAGCATGGAACATAATTCCGTTTGGCGCCCGTTGAATATCCTTGAGAAGAAAGGACTAATATCTTTAACAACGGTCGTTTGCAATGAACAAGGAAAAATAGGTCTTGACGATTTGAAAAAGGCCTTTCGCCCGGAAACCCGCCTGTTAGTATGTGCACACGCCTCAAATGTTACCGGGACACTCTTCCCCCTCGCGGAAATTTCTCATCTAGCTCATTCCCATAAAGCGTATTTCCTGGTTGACGGTGCCCAAACCTCGGGCGTTTATCCCGTGGATATCACGGGCCTTAACATCGACCTTTTTGCGTGCAGTGGACACAAAGGATTGCTGGGGCCTCAAGGGACCGGTGCCTTATATATATCACCGCGGTTGGAACTTGAACCCTTATTGGAGGGGGGGACCGGGAGCAGTTCTCTTTCCTACTTTCAACCTGAAATTCTTCCTGATCGTTTCGAAACCGGAACGCCGAACGGCCCCGGCCTGGCTGGGCTTGGCGCTGGCGTAAAGTTTATCTTGGGCACCGGTGTCGATGTTATTCGGGTAAAGGAACGCCACCTGACCTCGATGATACTGGAAAGAATAAGCCAGGTACCGGGAATTATTATCTTCGGCCCGCGAGATCCTGATTATCAGGTTGCCGTAGTTTCTTTTAACGTGCAAAACGTTAACCCGGAAGAAGTCGGTACGATTCTGGATGAAGTCTACGACATTGCTGTCAGGGTAGGCCTTCACTGTTCCCCCCAGGCACACAGAACCATCGGCACAATTGACACGGGGACGGTTCGCGTCAGTCCCGGATTTTTCACTACACCTGCCGATATAGACTATTTTATTGATGCAATCAAGGAAATCGCCAGGAAGGCGGGACATGTTTCTCGGCGTAGGGGTAAAGCGGACCCGGACCTTTTCGTGGCAGGTTATAAAATCCAGCGAGCTGCTCCCTGCTTTGCCGACGGGCAAAAAATAAGGGTAACAGCATCACTCATTGATGATGTAGAAGAACTCATGCCCTATTTAAACGCTGTACTAAGGGGCGCCTACATACCCGAGGGGAAAACGTTTACTTTCTCGTTTGAAAAGCGGCCAGTTGTGCTTCGGCCCAAGCAGGTTGTGGTTGGGCAGACGGACAGCATTACAGATGCAGAAAAAACTCTCGATGCTGTGATTGGAATTTTGAACAAAGTTGCTGCCTCTAGATACGACATTCTTCCTTCGGTAGAGCCCCAAAAACAACTTAACCCCTTTGCACTCTATAAAGCCTTGCCCCGAACCAACTGCAAAGAGTGTGGTGAGCAAACCTGTATTGCTTTTGCAACTGCGGTTGTGAAAGGCGGCAAGAAATTGGAGCAGTGCCTGCATTTAAAAGGGGACCCAAGAAAGGAACTCTCAAGGTTACTCACGGAATACTTTGAGGGCCTGTTGCCCACCGGAGAGGAGTTTATTCTATGAAAAAAGTGTTCATTGTCTTGGAACCGGAGGACATTATTAAGCTGGAGGCAATTCTTTTGGAACATGAGTCGGAAGAAGCGTGGAGGTTTTTGCAGTATACATTATGGCCCAAGGTAAAAAAGGAGATAAGCTGTTTAGAAGGTAATAAGTGAAAGGAGGAACGTGACATGTCCAAGTGCCCAAAATGTGGCCTGTTCTCGGCTCCGGAAAACAACTGCTTCTGGTTCAAAAAGGAGCTGTCGCCGTCTGACATTGAGGCAAGCAGTGGGTGTTATTACTTCATCGAGATTATGTACGAAGATGGCGACCCCCTGACTCCGTTGCAGCACCTTCTTTTTAAGAAACAAGATGTAGCAAGTAAGAAGATGCAGGGTCCGGTGTAAATTTTTACGTACTTGCTTTATGGTTTAGCTATTGACCTGAGGAAAAGAAGGCAAATAAAATGTATCGAAAGGAAGGGAAGTGGGTTGAAGAATTGCCGGGAGTGCGGATTGGGGAAAAAGATCGTGCCGGAAGGAGCGGTTTTCTGTTCAAGATTTAATCGGGTCTTTCCTCCGAACGAAGCGGGATGGCACTGGAACTGCCGCTACTTTGCGGAACTGATGCCCGGTGAAGGATACGAAACGGCACAATATCTTCTCATGAAGGAATCCGAAATTGCCGACCGCAAATGAAGGATGAAGTGCTAACTATCCTGGCAGGATAGGGAAACAACTTGTTCTCTTCAACCCGATACACCTTATGGGGAAGCTATGGTAAAAATGAGCCTTTCTTATCAGAAACGGTTGCTTGCGTGGGAACTGGTGAAAATCGCCAGGCAAAAATCGCGAAGGTCGTCTTTACAAGCAGAATTGCCCATGGTAAAATGAGTCATAATCAGCAAGAGCAGCTGAGTTGAGAGTTTTGAGTTGAGAGCAGCGGCAATTGAAAAGCACAGCTGAGTTGAGATGGGCTGAGCCGAGCTTAGTGACAGGGTGTCCTTTGGAGGACCGGCTTCTGTCAAGTCTGAGCCAAGGTTTTTTGTGGAAAGATCCACGCTCATCGGGCGTGGTTTTTTTATTTTTCAATACATTTTAAGGAGGTTTTTGTCATGGGAAACGGAATCAGTAGGGCTCAAAACGTGCGGGAACTGGTAATTGTGGCGTTACTTCTAGCGGTGGGAGCAGTCATGCGAATTGCTTCCCCCAGCATCGGCCATATCACTCCAAACTGGATGATTGCTCTTTACTGCCTGGCCATTATTCTGATCCGGCCCACGATTGGGAAAGCGTTTGCCATTGGTTTGGTCGCGGGCGCGCTCTGTGTGGTAACCTCTAAATCGGCGTTTCCGTATGCCAACCTGATCAGTGAACCACTGGGCGCCATTGTCTGCGCGTTTCTGGTCAACCGGACCGGGGAAATGTCAATAGGGAAGTTCGCCCTCAAGCCATTTGTGGCTGCCGCCTTGTCAACGTTTGTCAGCGGTACGGCTTTCATAATCGTTACCAAGCTGGTACTGAATGTTCCTAATGAAGTTTTCTTCTACGCCATGTTTTTAGGGGTGGTTGTCCCGGTGACGATTTCCAACGGTGTGTTTACCCAGATTCTGGCGCTGCCGGCGAGCCGTTTTGCGGTTAACAGACCGGCAATCGAAGAATAGGGGAACCTGGTTGCGCAGGGAATGTATGGAAACGAGACAGGGAGGCCGGCTGCAGTGACGATTCAGATCAGCAATTTAAGCTTTACATATCCAGGTCGCAAACAACCGGCGCTCAAGGGAATCAGCCTCGAAGTCCGAAAAGGCGAGTTTCTGGGGGTTACCGGTCCTACGGGGGCCGGGAAAAGCACTCTGTTAAAATGCGCGAACGGGATCATTCCCCATTTTCAGGAAGGCAGGGTTGACGGGGAGGTTCTCGTCAATGGGCTGCCTGTGAGCGGGAGCACCCTGGCAGAGCTCGCCCGGGTGGTCGGGTCTGTTTTCGAAGACCCGGAGGAGCAGATGGTGTCTTCCTTAGTCGAGGAAGAGCTGGCCTTTGGGATGGAAAACATGGGCCTGTCCCGGGCGGAAATGGAGGAAAGGATCACATCCTGCTTACAGATGGTCGGGATTGAGTCACTCCGCTACCGCAAAATTGAAGCCCTGTCCGGGGGACAGAAGCAATTGGTGGTCCTGGCGGCGGTCATGGCCATGAGGCCCCCGGTGCTTTTGCTCGACGAACCAACTTCCGCCCTTGACCCGCTGGGTACGGAAAGGTTCCTGTCGGTCCTCACCAGGTTGAACCGCGAATATGGAATCACTATTGTACTTGTGGAACAGAAGATGACTCCGGTTGTGCCCCACCTTGACCGGCTGGTGGTTTTGGACCGGGGGGAATTGGTGGTTGCCGGCCCTCCCCGGCAGGTCCTTGCCGACATGAAGTTGATGGATAAAGTCGGGGTTGAGATTCCGGAATTGGCATTGTTGTACGGGCTGCTCCAGGAGCGGGGCTTCTCTCTCGGGGACCTGCCTCTGACTGTTCCAGAAGCCGAATTCCAACTGACTCGGCTGCTGGGCGGGGATATCAAGAAATGTCAGCCCGGAGACGTGGGCGCCGGAAGGAGAAACTAGAGTGATTGAGCCGTTGATTCGTATCGAAGATTTGCATTACAGCTACCCCGGGGGGGATGAGGCGGTATCAAGCATCGACCTCGATATCGGCCGGGGCGAAATCATTGCCATTGTGGGGCAGAACGGTGCTGGCAAGACAACTCTGGCCAAGCACTTCAACGGTTTGCTCAAACCGACCCGCGGCCGGGTCGTGGTAGGGAATGTTGATACTCGCAAAGCTGCGGTAGCAGCATTGGCCCGAAAAATCGGGTACGTATTCCAAAACCCCGACCATCAGATATTCCTGGACACTGTCGCCGGGGAAGTCCGTTTCGGTCCCTCGAATCTCGGCCTCAGCCCGGGGGAAGTTCAGCGCCGGGTGGACCAGGCCCTGGAGGTGGTGGGGTTATCGACCCTGCTCGGTGCTGACCCCAGATCGTTGAGCAAGGGGCAGAGGCAGCGGGTGGCTTTGGCATCGGTTCTGTCGATGGAACCGGAGGTACTGGTTCTGGATGAGCCGACCACTGGGCAGGATTACCGCGAAGGAAAGGAAATAATGGACTTTGTCCGCGACCTGAACCGGCGCGGGCATACAGTCGTGTTTATAACTCATGATATGAACCTGGTGGCCAGATACGCGGATCGGGTAGTGGTTCTTTGTGAGGGGCGAGTATTGATGGATGGCAGCCCCCGAGAGGTTTTCGGGCACCCGGAAACTTTGGCCAAAACCCACCTGGTACCGCCTGCGGCCACAGCGCTGGCGCTGCGGTTGCGGAACCTGGGGTTTGGTCACGTCCTCACCATTGAAGAGTTGATGGGTGAATGTATATCCCTGCTTGGAGGTGACCGAAAAGTTGTCTGCCTATAACCGTGGGGAATCGTTTGTCCACCGCCTCAGTCCTTTGACCAAAATGCTCTGGTGTGCGGCTGTTCTGGCAGTAGGGGTTGCCTTTAACCATCCTTTGTATCTGGGAGCAGTTCTGGGGACGGTCATATGCGTGGCCCTGCTTGGGAAACAGGGGAGAGAACTTGCCCGCAGCCTTTCCGGATTGGGTGTGCTGTCACTCATCCTGTTCCTGATCCAGATACTGTTTTACCATGAGGGACGTGTAGTTCTGGCCCTGGTCCCCCTGGGGCACGGGTATGGGCACGTGACCACGGACGGGATTCTTTTCGGCCTGGCCATGGTGTTCCGCATGAACAGTATCCTGTTATCGGTGTTTGTGCTCCTGGCAACCACCCAACCCAGGGAGATTGTCCTGGCTCTGGTAGAAAAGCTGAGAGTACCTTACGACTATGCGTTCATGTTTACCACTGCACTGCGCTTTATACCGGTGCTGCTGGCGGAAGCAAGGGTTATCCTGGCGGCGCAGGAAACCCGTGGATGTGCCGTTTCCGGCCATAACCCGTTGCGGAAGCTTAAGGCGTATATCCCCCTGGCCGTTCCCCTGGTCATGATATCGCTTAACAAGGCTGAGCGTCTGGCCATATCGTTGGAAACCCGGGCTTTCGGCAGCGGAAACAGGACTTCTTACTATGAGTGCCGCCTGGCTGCCGCAGATATGCTCTGTATGGTCATCGTGGTAGGGGTGCTGTTAACCTCCCTTACCTTCAGCTTCCTCGGCTATGGCCGGGTGAACCTGTAAATAAAAGCTGCCCTCTTCCGCGGCCGCCCTCGCTCCTTTGATCGGTGAGGGTGATGGAAAAGTCCTCGGCCAAGACGGCTGAGGATTTATTGTTTTTTATAGGGTGAAACTGAGGGATAACGATTAAGTCTGTTCGGGCTTACCTTCAAAAATATGAAGATGGGAGGCACACAAATGAGCTTGGAAAAAACCTTAAGTCAAATCAGGGAACTGGATAGAGAAGCGATGGCTAAAAACCAGGCCCGGCTGGATATCCTGACAAAGCCGCCGGGAAGTCTCGGCGTACTGGAGGAAATTTCCCTGAAGCTTGCCGGAATCACTGGGAACCCTATGCCAACCATTGGGGACAAAGCTGTCGTAGTAATGGCCGGAGACCACGGCATTGTCCAGGAAGGAGTTGCCGCATTCCCGCAGGAAGTAACGCCACAGATGGTCCTCAACTTCCTGGCCGGTGGTGCAGCCATTAACGTCCTTTCCCGTCATGTTGGAGCCAGGGTGGTATGTGTTGATATCGGTGTTATCAGCACCGTGTCCCACCCCGGACTGATCGTCAAGAAGGTCAAGACCGGAACCAACAACATGGCTAAAGGCCCGGCGATGAGCAGGGAAGAAGCTGTTAAAGCACTCGAGGTGGGAATAGATATAGCTACCGAACAGGTAAGAAACGGCTGCACCCTGCTTGCAACCGGTGATATGGGCATTGGGAACACAACCCCGAGTACCGCGATCCTGGCCGCTCTGACAGGGCTGCCAGTGGGGAACATTGTTGGCCGTGGTACGGGTGTTGATGACCACCGTCTGGCTCTTAAGATTAAGGCTATTGAAAGGGCCCTCGAAGTAAACCAGCCAAACCCGAAAGATGGCCTCGATATTCTGGCAAAGGTGGGCGGCCTGGAAATCGGCGGACTGGCCGGTGTCATTCTGGGTGCCGCTGCCACCCGGACCCCGGTCGTTATCGATGGTTTTATCTCAACGGCGGCGGCGCTGATTGCGGCCACCGTTGAACCCAGAGCCAAAGACTACATGATTGCTTCCCATGTTTCCGAGGAGCCCGGGCACAAACACATGCTGGATTACCTTCAGCTGCCTCCCATGCTGCACATGAAGATGCGTCTTGGCGAAGGCACCGGGGCGGTGCTGGCTTTTAACCTGGTTGAGGCGGCTACCAAGATCCTGCATGAGATGGCCACTTTCGCTGACGCCGGCATTTCCGGCGCCCTGTAAGTCTATGCACCACGGCTTACCGTATTGCGGTAAGCTTTTCTTTTTAGGAGGTAAACCCTTGGTAACAGGACTATCAGGCCTTGGCCCAGGATGGAAACGATTAAGGCAAGGTTGGACGAAAAATAAATTATCAATGCATAAAGGAGAATGTTTTGGAATCAGCTCATTAAAAGTCCTTTTAGATATGATCGGCGGAAAAGTCCCAAATGGTTGTTTCTATTCCCTTGTGCCATTTTCCCCCGCAGTGAAGATAATAACGGCGCTTACGGCTGGATATCGAGCACGAAAAGGCGGCTATAATGGCATACAACCGGTTGATCGAAGAAATCGACGACCCTGAAATAGTCCGGGTTCTGGAGCGAATTATTGAGGACGAAAAGGTACACCTGAAGCTTTTTCAAAAGGCTCTTGAGGAACATTGCAAATGTTAGGGGCAAAAACCCCGGCGGCCGCCGGGGTTTTTTTTGAGATCCTTTACCAACATTCCGGCATATTTTTTTGCCTATTGTCTGTAATTGTTACAAGCTAGCAAGAAATAACTTAAAATACCTGCCGCTTCCAGGAACGAATTCAACCCCCAGGATCTTTTCCAGTATGCTTTCTGCCACACCGTATTCAGGCTGAGCCAAGGGGTAAGATATATATAAACCGAGGATGGGCGGTGGTTTGATGAACCTGGAGTGCCCCTTGTGTAATGGAATGGCTCAAGTGAGGGACCGGTGCCCCTGCTGCGGGCATTATCTGGATGACAATGGCAGAATCGAGGATTTCTTTGGGCCGTATGCGCCTTACAGTGAGCAGGACATGGGGGAGACGTCGGTGGACGGGTTTGACCTGTGCGTTCATCTCTTGGCCTGCCCGGAGTGTGGTTATGATCTGCGGAAGGGGACAATGAAGGTGGCGGAGGAGGAATTAGTCAGGTTTAACAATAAATTAACACAGCCTTAAAGAGAACGAAACATTGGCAGAGTATCCTTGAATTGAGGAAAACCTCAAAGAACAATGACGACGTGCCGGTGAGAACTGGTGCGCATCCCCAGCATTGTGGGAACAGAAGGGGAAGCTTTGTCTCAGGGGGAAATCCCGAGTCCTGTCAATGCCGGTGCTCATCACGTTTTCATATTCTTACTTTACTGGCAGGGGAAAGTTTTGAACTGGAGCTGCCAGTTTCTTTTTGAAGGAAGCCCTGTAGTTTGTCTTTTCGCCGTTTGGTGAGGAGAGGGGCTTCGGGCTCCCCTGCGGGCTCAAACCAGGAATCTGATCCCCGAATACAGGAAATACCCTGCCATTCCAATCAGAAAAAACCCAAGGGTTATTACCAGCCCCCGATAGAACTTGTCGCTCAAAAACCGGCGGCCGGTGACACCCGCAAACGCCATCAGGGTCATCCAGAACAGATCGGCCATGATATGACCGATAAAAAAAGAGGCGAGAATAAATAACCCCTGCTTCCAGGTCTGGAGGACATAGAAAGCCCCGACTGTTCCCCACCAGACAAACCAGTACGGGTTGGTGAGTGTGGTTAATATGCCGGCGGCAAAGGGGCCGACGGAACTGATCCCTCCTCCTTTGGGATCAAGGCTCAGCCGCCCGCTGCGGGCGTCTTTAATCATTCCGCAGCCCATCCAAATGAGAACTACAGCCCCCAGGACTCCAATTGTTCCGGCCACCGAATGCATTGCCAGCACCCGGCCCAGACCGAAGATCAATCCCACCGTAATTAGGACTTCCGGAATGCCATGACCTAGAGTGACCAGCGGACCTGTTCTTACCCCATAACGGGTGGCCCGGTCGATAGTGGCAAATGTCATTGGTCCCGGCATCATTGCCCCGGATAACCCCAATAAGAAAGCGAAAACAAAGATGCCGGCTGCGCTGCTGATGGTTGCCATGATGCGTTCCTCCTGAAACCATATTAAACGAGAGCAGGCGTTTGCGTGTTTACGGGATAATTATTCTTGATCATCCGTCCGTTTTCCTCTCTGCTTTGCCAACGATCGGTACTTTCCAACATGTTACCCCAATGTTAAACTGTGTTTGAGGGAATGAAAACCGAATGTCTGTTTAATGAAATTGCCTATAAAGAGCAGGGGCACGCCTGTGCTATTCAACATAGATTAATGGCGTCACGGGGATGGGGAGGGGAAAGATGGCCAGAATCTTGGTTGTCGATGACGAAGAAGCCATTGTGGAACTGATACGGTTCAACCTTCGCAAGGAAGGGTTTGAGGTGGTTACCGCCACCGATGGCTATCAAGCCCTCAAGGAGGCCCGTGAGGCATCACCTGATCTGGTCGTACTTGACCTGATGCTTCCCGGAATGGATGGGCTGGAAATCTGTCGCATTTTACGGAACGGTCTGAATCAAGCTGTTCCGATCATCATGCTGACAGCCAAAAGCGAAGAAGCGGACAGAGTCACGGGCCTGGAACTGGGGGCCGATGATTATCTGACCAAGCCCTTTAGCCCCCGGGAGTTGGTGGCACGCATCAAGGCTGTGCTGCGGAGAACTGGTCCCCTCGCAGGCGATGATACCGGGGCCAATTTGATTGAAGCGGGGCCCATAGTAATTGACCCTGTACGATACCAAGTGACAGTCGGCGGCAGAGGTCTGGATTTAACCCGGAAGGAATTTGAGCTGCTCCGGGTTCTGGCCGGCAGCCCCGGCCGGGTATTGACCCGGGATTACCTTCTGGACCGGGTCTGGGGGTATGAGGTGGGAGCCGATACCAGAACGGTGGATGTGTTCATCCGCCATTTGCGGCAGAAGGTCGAACCCGATCCGGCCAATCCTACCTTAATCGAGACCGTCCGCGGAGTCGGGTACCGGTTCAGGGGGAAATAATCATGTTCAAGAGCATCAGGCAGCAGCTGACTATCGGTTACCCTCTGCTCATCCTGATATCCATGTTCCTGCTGGGGAGTTACCTGATCTGGTTCATCAACGGGTACTACCTTGATAACCTTCAGGAACGGCTTTTTTCCGAGACCAGGATTGCCAGGGAACTCGTCGGCCCGTTGCTGGAGACTCCGGCCGGAACGGAACGGATCGATCCGTTGACCAAAAAGCTTGGTCAGGAGTTGAACATCCGGCTGACCGTTATCGGCAGCGATGGGGTTGTCCTGGGCGATTCCCGGGAGGACATCGGCAGGATGGATAACCACCGGGAGCGGCCCGAGGTTAAGGCAGCGTTGTCCGGGGGCAGCGGTAAGGCAATGAGGCACAGCGCCACCCTCAAGGCCGACATGTTATATGTGGCCCTTCCGGTAGCGAGGAACGGCCAAACAGTTGGAGTGATCCGCCTGGCTCTGCCTTTGTCCGACATTCAAAAGGCGGAGCGCCATCTCCAGGCGATTTTAATTACGGCGTTAGCTATTGCTGCTCTGGTTACCACATTATTGAGCTTGAAAGTGGCCGGAGGTCTGACTAAACCGATTCGGAAGATTTCCGAAGTGGCGAGCCGGTTGGCGGCGGGTGAATTCCAGCACCGGTCTCATATTTATAGTGCCAATGAGATTGGCCGGATGGCCCACACTTTCGACTACATGGCAGCCACTCTGGAGGAAAACATTCGCCAGATTCGGGAAGGCAAAGAGCGGTTGGAAACCATTCTAGCCAATATGAACAGCGGCGTTATCCTATTTGACCGGGAGGGCAGGATTTCGTTGATGAACCCCGCCGCGGAAAAGCTTTTTGAGTGGTCGGGGAAGGAAGCCGCGGGCAAGACAGGGCTGGAAGTTGTTCGTTACCACCAGTTTGCCGATACTGTACAAAAGGTTATCGAGACTGGCGAGGGGGCGGCACTGGAACTGACCCTTATCTTTCCCCGGGAAACGGTGCTGCAGGTAAACCTCGTGCCCATCCGCTCCGAAGGGTCGGAACTGGCCGGAATTCTGGCAGTGTTCCACGATATTACCAACTTGCGCCAGCTGGAACAGATGCGGAGCGAGTTTGTGGCCAATGTGTCGCATGAACTGCGCACCCCTTTGACGGTGATCAAAGGCTTTTCGGAAACTCTCCTCGATGGGGCGATGAACGATGCGGAAAACTGCCCCCGTTTTGTGGAAAACATCGATCGGGAGGCAGAAAGGCTTTCCCGGTTGATCGACGACCTTTTGAGCCTGGCCAGAATTGAGTCCCCCCGGGTGAAGATGAAACGTTGCCGGGTTAACCTGGGGACAATGCTGGAGGAGGCTGTGTCCAGGTTTGAAACCCGGGCCTTAAATGCCGGGGTTCGCTTGGAGATGGAGCTTACGGAGAACCCGGTGGAACTGCCGGGCGATCCCGACTGGCTGGGGCAGGTTGTGACAAACCTGATTGACAATGCCATCAAATACACGCCCTCCGGCGGTTCGATCAACCTTATCCTGGCGGATAGAGGTAATGATGTTCAGGTCAAGGTAATTGACACCGGAATCGGCATCCCCGCAGAGGATCTACCGCGCGTGTTTGAGCGGTTTTTCCGGGTGGACAGGGCGCGTTCCCGCCGCATGGGCGGAACGGGCCTGGGCCTGGCCATAGTCAAACATGTGGTGGAGGCGCACGGCGGGACCGTTGGAGTTGAAAGCCAGTTGGGTAAGGGGTCGACGTTTTTCTTTACTTTGCCAAAAAACAGGTAGCTCCTTGCATTAGCATAGAAACACATTCGCCAAACCCTCCATTGTTCTGGAGGGTTTTTTAACGAAACTTTAACATTAAGCCAACGTTCGTTTAACAGTGGCATCTTACAATGCGGTTAGGAGAAATGAAGGAGGTACGAAAAAATTGATTAGGACCATGAGGAGAAGCAGGATTCTATTGTTTGTGGTCTTGGTAAGTATGGTTGCATTGGTTGCGGCCGGATGCGGAAAGAGCGACAGCAGCAGCGGGCAGCAGGATTCTCAGGCTCTCTCCGGGTCGATTCAGGTTGCCGGCTCCACCTCTGTCCAACCTCTGTCGGAAGAACTGGCCAGCGCGTTTTCTGCCAAGAACCCGGACGTCCAGGTTGACGTCGCCGGTGGTGGTTCCAGCGCCGGTATCAAAGCCGCCCAGGAAGGGACCGCTGATATCGGGGCATCATCGCGGGAACTCAAGCCGGAAGAGACCGGGCTTGAAGCAACTGTAATCGCCAAAGACGGAATCGCGATAATCGTGAACCCGGCCAACCAGGTAAGTGAATTGACCTTGGATCAGGCCAAGAAGATTTACACCGGGCAGATCAAGAACTGGAAGGAAGTAAACGGCAAGGACGCCCCCATTGCCCTGGTGACGAGGGAAGAGGGTTCGGGCACAAGAGGCGCGTTTGAAGAGCTTGTTCTCGGCAAAGACGTTAAAATAGACAACTCCAAAGCCATCGTCCAGGGATCGACGGGTGCGGTTCGCACCGCAGTGGAAAACGATCCAAATGCCATTGGATATATTTCGATGGGTTCGTTGAACCAGAAAGTGAAAGCGGTCAAAATTGAAGGGGTTGACCCCACCGAGCCGAATGTCCTCAATGGTTCCTACAAAATTTCCCGCCCCTTCCTGTACCTGACCAAAGGCAAACCTGAGGCCCTGGCGAAGGCATTCATCGACTTCGTATTGAGCCCCGAAGGACAGAAAGTCGTAGGTGAGGAATTTGTTCCGGTGAAATAACCAGGAAACAAATAAACCTTGTCGCCAAGCCCCTGAGGAAGTTAACATCAATGAAAAAAGCATACTTTTGGTTATCAGCAAAGCAGGGGGACCGGGTGGATTCCGATTGGGGAACCCACCCTACTCCTCTTTCTGTCACCCGTTAGCTGGAGGCGGGAGAAGGGGGATGACATGAAGGGACGTTTTTGGGAACGGGTAAATGAAAAGGGGCTCCTCTTTTGCGCTTTTCTAGCGGTAGTCGCCATAGCGCTGATCGGAACTTTTGTGTTTAAAGAAGGTTTGCCCCTACTGGCCAAAGTGGGGTTATGGGAGTTCATCGGCAGCCGCGATTGGGCGCCGCTCCAGGGTCATTTCGGCATTTATGCCATGATAGTCGGCTCTTTTGCCGTGACTCTGGGTGCACTCGTCCTGGGGGTTCCCCTGGGGCTGGCCACGGCCATCTTCATGGCGGAATTTGCGCCGTCACCGGTGGTGAGAGTGGTGCGACCGGCGGTGGAACTGTTGGCGGGGATACCTTCAGTCATTTATGGCCTATTTGGGATGACCCTGATCGTTCCGGTAGTGCGGACGTTGGCCGGCGGTCCTTTGGGTGCGGGGCTGGACCCGCAGCTGCGGACAGGGTTCAGTATCATTGCCGCGTCGATTGTCCTGGCAATCATGATTTTACCTACCGTGATGAGCATTAGTGAGGACTCCCTCCGGGCCGTTCCGGCCGAATATCGCGAGGGCTCATTGGCCTTGGGAGCCACGCACTGGCAGACTGTGATCCGGGTTCTTCTTCCTGCGGCACGGTCGGGGATTATTGCCGGCGTGGTCTTGGGAATGGGCCGGGCCATTGGGGAAACGATGGCGGTGATCATGGTCGCCGGTAACACCCCCGCGGTCCCCCATTCTTTGTTTGCTCCGGTGCGGACATTGACCGGGAATATCGCCATTGAGATGAACTATGCTGCCGGGGACCACACCAGGGCCCTATTTGCGACAGGCATCATTCTCTTTGCTCTGATCATGGTCCTCAACATGCTGGTAGTCTATGTGACCCGCAGGGGGGTGAGGCAGGCATGATCAAGCCGAAAACGGCGGAAAAAGTGGCAATTAATCTCCTCTGGGTGGCCGCCCTGACGACTGTAGTGGTATTAGCCTTGATCCTGTTTTACGTCCTGGAACGGGGGGTCAGCAAAATCAGCCTGGAGTTTCTGCTGGCGTACCCCCGCAAGATGGGTGCTGAGGGAGGGATTTTCCCTTCCATTATAGGTACAGTCTATTTTACGGCGGTGACCATCGGCATCGCCGCTCCAATCGGGGTCGGTGCAGCCATCTACCTCACCGAGTACACGCGGGACAGCCTGACTACCCGGCTGATCCGGTTTGGCACCGACGCTCTGGCCGGAATCCCATCCATAATATTTGGCCTATTCGGGTTCGCCTTTTTTGTTATTTTGCTAAAACCGGTTACGGGAGGATGGTCCATCCTATCGGGGTCACTCACTGGGGCGACTATGATCCTGCCGACTTTGATCAGGACATCCGAAGAAGCCATCAAAACCGTGCCGGTATCGTACAGAGAAGGGTCTCTTGCCTTGGGGGCAACCAAGTGGCAGACAATCCGGAAGGTGGTCCTGCCGTGTGCTGTCCCGGGCATTATCACTGGAATCATCCTTGGGGTCGGGCGAGTAGTTGGTGAGACCGCGGCCCTCCTGCTGACTCTGGGGGGCAGCCTGCGCATCCCGGCAAGTATCTTGGATCCGGCCAGCACTATGTCCATGCATCTGTACAAGGTGGCCATGGAGGTCGGGGCCATGGACACTGCGTTTGGGACGGCGGCAATCTTGATTATTACCATTCTGATTGTCAACTTGACGGCTAACTATATGATGAAGCGGTTTATTTCCAGACTGTCTTAGGGAGTGATTGCCTTGCAAGATGGGGGAAAAATTGAAGTCAAGGACCTGAATCTGTTTTACGGCGGATTTCAGGCTCTCAAGGATGTCACAATTCGGGTCAACAACAGGTCGATCACGGCCCTGATCGGACCGTCCGGGTGCGGCAAATCAACATTTCTGCGGACCTTGAACCGGATGAACGATCTAATCCCGGGAGTTAAGACAACCGGGAAGGTATTGATTGATGACTGGGACATTTACCTACCGGATGTCGATGTGGTCAACCTGCGGAAAAGAGTGGGGATGGTCTTCCAGAGACCGAACCCGTTCCCCATGTCGGTGTACGATAATGTTGCGTATGGCCCCCGGATTCACGGGGTCAAGAACCGCGCCGAACTGGACGTGATTGTGGAGCGCAGCCTGAAGCAGGCGGCTTTATGGGAGGAGGTCAGGGATCGATTGCACGGGCCGGCCTTGGGGCTGTCGGGAGGGCAGCAGCAGCGGGTCTGTATTGCCCGCCTCTTGGCGGTGGAACCGGAAGTGCTGCTCATGGACGAACCCACCTCAGCCCTCGATCCGATATCCACTATGAAGGTGGAGGAATTGATCCATACCCTGAAGAACCAATACACGATCGTCATTGTCACTCACAACATGCAGCAGGCCGCCCGGGTATCGGACCGGACCGGGTTTTTCCTAAACGGAGAGATGATTGAATACGATGATACGGATGTGGTGTTCACCAAACCGAGGGATCATCGGACAGAGGACTATGTGACCGGCAGGTTCGGTTGAACAATGGCGGGGTTTTCCGCCTTCAAGACGGGGTTTTTCCGGGTTGGGGAGCGTGGAAGGTCAACCCGGGAGGATTTACATTTGACAAGGAGGGGATCAAGTTGGTTGGAGGAAGGCGCACCTTTGACAAGGCCCTCAGGGACCTGCAGCAGGAGATTCTCCGGATGGGCAGCTTTGTGGAGGAAACAATCGCAAATTCGGTTCTGGCACTGGCCAAGCAGGACGTGGAGTTGGCGGACAAGATCATTGCCGGGGATGACGTTATCGATGAGACCGAAAGAGATATCCAGGACCGTTGTATGAAACTGATAGCCACTCAGCAGCCAATGGCCAAGGATCTGCGCCGGATTGCGGCCGGGTTTAAAATAATAATTGATCTGGAGCGGATGGCCGATAATGCCTGCGATATTGCCAAGGTTGCCAAGCGGATCGCCGGGCAGCCCTTAATCAAGCCTCTGATAGACATCCCCCGCATGGCCCAGATTACCCAGGGTATGGTCAAGGAGGGCCTTGACTCCTACGTGCGCGAGGACGTGGATCTGGCTCTGGCCATGTGTAAACGGGACGATGATGTTGACCAGCTTTATTCCCAGGTGTTCCGAGAACTTTTGGTTTTAATGATGGAGGACCCCAAAAAGATCACCCAGGCGACCCACCTTCTGTTTGTGGCCCGTTACCTGGAACGTATTGCCGACCATGCTACCAACATCGGGGAAGAAGTCCTGTTCCTGGTTACCGGCGAACGCAAGGAACTGAACGATTAAGGATTGGCTGCGCCGGGGGTCTGGACGAACTTTGGGGTGTGGCCCGGAACCCCGAACGGCTTTGGTGATTTCCGGGCTTGACACCTGGGTGGTTGATACTGAAAGTTTAGTGATGGGGGGGTGTTTGAATTGCGAATTGCTGTCTTTGCCGATGTTCACGGCAATATCCGGGCTCTCCAGGCTGTTCTTGCCGATATTGAGACTCGCGGGGTTGACTTCTGTTATTGTGCCGGCGACCTGGTCGGGTACGGGGCCCACCCCGGGGAAGTGATTAAGCTGCTGGGGCAAAAAAGCATTCCTGTGGTGATGGGAAATTACGATGACGGAGTTGGATTTAACCGGCTGGTTTGCGGATGCAACTACCCCAACGAGCAGGCGCAACTGTGGGGGGAAGAGTCAATACGCTGGACAAAGAACAACCTTGACGCCAGGGAAAAGGAGTATCTGCGGCAGCTGCCAAAGGAAATCCGGCTTGAGGCTGGCCCCTGCCGGATCCTGATCGTTCACGGCAGCCCCAGGATGCTTAACGAATATCTGTTCGAGGATTTCCCCGAGGAGGAGCTTCAGAAAATACTGGGCAATTGTGAAGCGGATGGTTGTGGGGTTGATCTCCTGGTCTGTGCTCATACGCACAAGGCTTACCACAGGCAGTTGGGCCGTGGCGGACACGTGATTAATGTCGGGAGTGTGGGCAAACCGAAGCACGGCAATCCCAACGCCCTTTATGCGATAGTCGAGGTAAACTGTCCGCTGCCGCCAAAACCATCACTGCAGGATGGCCGGGTTGGGGCCGCAGTGGGGGACACCGTGAAAAACTTATCGGAGGGGGCCGGTGCTCCCAAAAGAGATAAGTTTTCCGTAAGATCTGAATTTATCGAGGTCCCCTACGAACACAATGCAGAGGCCGAGGACATTGTCAGGTCCGGGCTGCCGGGACACTTTGCGGAAGTGGTACGTACGGGGCGAGGGTGAGAGGGGAATGAATCCGACCGGACTACCTGCGTTGTAGAGAGGCTGGACACAAATAAAAAGACAGAGGCTCGCGTTGGGCCTCTGTCTTTTGCGTTTACCCTAAGAGAATTTATTGAAACTGGCCGTAGGCTCCTCCGGTGGTGTAACCGGGGCTCTGGAATGCTCCGGCGCCACCGGCTCCGTAAGTCGGGAAATCCGCGGTCGAAACGGAACGGTTGGCCCAGGAGCTGGATTCCAGTGAGCCGGCGCCTGTGGTTCCACCTGCATAACCGCCGAAAGCCCCGCCGGTGTAGGCACCGGTGGCCCCTCCACCAGAAAATTGGGGATTTCCTCCTGCTGGGCCGATACCCACGAAGTCGCTGGTGGAAACGGGACGATTAGCCCAGGGGCTGGATGCCAGAGTTCCAGCGCCACCGGCGGTGCCACCGGCGGTGCCGCCTGCGTAGCCGCCTGCAGTTCCGCCTGCGTAGCCGCCTGCTGTTCCGCCTGCTGTTCCGCCTGCGTAGCCGCCTGCAGTTCCGCCTGCATAACCGCCAGGGGTCCCACCTGCATAACCGCCAGCGGTCCCTCCGGCAAAGCCCTGCTGGCCGAAACCGGCTGTTGTTATTCTCTGAGCAACATTACTAATCTGGTGCAACTGCTGGCTGATGCTGTTGCACATCTGCTGCATTGTTTGAAGTTGGGTAGCAGCACTGCGTTCAGCCTGGATCAAGCGGTTTAGCTGTTGGGCGTTTGAACTTTCCAGCTGTTGCAGACGTTGAAGGTCAGACCAATTGCCCTGTTCGGACTGAGACAACTGGCCGGCCATTCTCGATAGTTGGTCCAAGCTCTGACGGAACTGCTGAATTTGGTTTTGAATCTGTTGAACTGACCCTTGAATTTGATGCATAATCTTGACCCCCTTCTTATTTTGAATCAGCGTTTTCAAAATTTATTATGTGCCAATTCTGCCCATCTATTAGTGGAAAAAAAAGGGCAACCTCTGGAAAAAACTGCCGCTCATGGGCACTGTTCCGCGGGTCAAACTATCCTTAATACAAGTGAAAGGGGTAGTAACCATGTTTAAACATGACAAACAACTGTTGAAGACGGTCCATGTGGATCGCCCTAACCCCCAGTATGCGGCTATGCTGCAGGAACAACTGGGCGGTCCTAACGGGGAACTGAAAGCGGGTCTTCAGTACATCTCGCAAAGTTTTCGAATTAACGATCCGGCAATAAAAGACCTGTTCCTGGACATCGGAGCCGAAGAACTGAGCCACATGGAAATGGTGGCCACGATGGTAAACATGCTGAACGGGAGTGAAGTTGATTACACAAAACAGGACAGCGGTACTATCGAAGCTCATGTTCTTAGTGGCTTGGGGCCAATGCTGACCAACGCCTCGGGGCAGTTGTGGACGGCGGCCTACATTAACTCAACCGGGGATTTGGCCGCGGATCTGTTGTCCAATATCGCTGCTGAACAGAGGGCGAAGGTCGTCTATGAGTACCTGCACCGCCAGATTAAGGATCACGGTGTGCTGGAGGCTATCGATTTTCTGCTGAACCGGGAGGAAGCCCATAATGCCCTGTTCCGTGAAGCCCTGAACCGGGTACAGGACAGCGGTTCCAACCAGGATTTTGGCGTTACCAAGGACTCCACTCTCTACTTCAATTTGTCATCACCGGGTCAGTACTTTTACCACCCGCAGCCGACGCCGCCTTCGTTTCAACCGCCGCGCCAGGGTCACTAGTGGAGGGTGTAGCGCCTATCGCAAGGAGCAAACTACCCTTCGCGGGCAGTGCAGGCAAGCCGGGAGCAGTTGCGAAACTGCTCCCGTTTTCTCAGTGCGCCCGGCATGGGCGTTGTCTCTAGGGTGAAAGTCCCGAACAACGAAGGTAGCAGTAGTTGTAGCTTAAGGCAAGGGTGTCCGTGGTGACGCGGAATCTGAAGGAAGCCGGCGGCAA